>Ga0160492_100056_pt1 | contig 141632 bp, 111 predicted proteins | sample DID2MG_FD_108258 | JGI IMG/M metagenome (GOLD analysis project Ga0160492, IMG submission 108258) | Enriched soil microbial communities from UW Madison campus, WI, USA - DID2877_E24_FP2 MG | ecosystem: Environmental > Terrestrial > Soil > Unclassified | place: USA: Madison, Wisconsin | collected... | reverse complement strand
GAAGTCCGACTGGTCGAACTTCAACGAGAACAACGACTACTCGTTCGACGGTACGAAATCGGCGTATGCCGATTGGAACAAAGTGACGCTGTATCAAAGCGGTACGCTTGTATGGGGCATTGAACCGTAAGGAGCAGTTGAGCGGGTCGTACCGGCGCGCATCGATGCCATTCAAGCCATCGATGCGCGGCAGGCGGCGCCCAATTGGAACGAAAATAAACGATTCATCGTTCGACAAAACGAAGACGGATTATGCGAATCGGAGCAATGTGACGCTTTATCAGGACGGCACGCTTGTGCGGGGCCAGCAGCCATAACGTCATTCTTCTGTCGGGAGCACAATAAGGACGGAAATTATTGTACGTCATACCCAAAATTTGATAGACTAAAGAGGGGAGCGTTATGTGCTCCCTGACAGAAGAATCTCCTTATTCGCATCCTGGATGAGAAGGGGGTATCGATGGTGTATCGGCTTCTGGTCGTCGATGATGAAGCATTCGCATTGAAAAGTGTAGTGGACACCATTGACTGGAGATCGCTGCAAATTTCACAAGTGTTCGCCGCATCCGATGCGGAAGAAGCAAGAGACCTGCTTGACGAACATGTTATTGACGTGATGATATGCGACATCGAGATGCCGGGAGAAAATGGACTGGAATTGCTAAACTGGATGAAGAAACGAGGCGTTGCGACAGAGACGATTTTTTTGACCGGGCATGACAAGTTTGACTACGCGCATACGGCGCTGCAGATGGGCTGCTTCGATTATTTGTTGAAGCCAATCCGGCACGAACGGTTGAAAGAGACCGTTATGAGAGCGTTGTCAAAGCTTGAGGAAACAAGGCAAAAGCTATCGATGCACAATCGGGTGGAGCGTTACGAGAACCTGCTTCGAACGCAGAAGCATATTCTCGTGGACCGGTTCTGGACCGATCTGATCGAGCCGGGCGGCGAAACGTATGACACGGAGCCTCATACGACCTACTTGTCGATGATCCAACCGGAATTTTCGGCGAGCGACGTGTTTATGCCGGTGCTGCTCAGCGTGGATCGATGGAAGCAAAGCTTCGCAAGCCGGGACGAGCATATTCTCGAATATGCGATGATGAACTCGGCCCGCGAGACCGTGCTCCGCAATTGGCCGGGAACGGTTGTGAAATGCAGGGGCGGCGCAATTTTTATCGTCATCTACGAAGCGGCGAACGTCGAGCGCGAGCTGAAAGAGCTGGAATGGCGGTGCCGTCGGTTTATTGCGGATTGCAACCAATATTTTTACGGCCACGTATCATGCTATATCGGCTCTGCCGGTCCGATCGACCGGATATCGTCCACTTGCGCGGAGCTGCTCGACATGGAACGGCGCAACGTGTCCCGCTCGGATTCGATTTTTATTAAAGGCGAATTTTACGAGGATCAGGGGGGCATGCCGCCGGTATCTTGGCCGTCGGAGCTGTCCGTTCTGTTCGAATCGGGCAAGAAGGAAGAGCTTCAGAGACGGATTGACGATTTGTTCAGCATCTACGAAAATCAGAAGTCGTTATCAAAGGAACATTTGAAAGCGTTTTACTTTCATTTCGTATCGATGATCTACCAGACGTTCCATAAGAGCGGCATATCGGTCGATCATGCGCTGGAGTCGTTGAGCAGGCAGGAGGATATGGCGCAGGCGACCAAATCGTTGTCGCAACTGCGCGCCTGGACGAAACGGATGACCGATGCGGCGATGAATGCGGTCGACAAGAGGCGCAATCGCGAGCCTTCCGTCATCGAGCTGATCGAGCAATACGTTCAGACGCACATTTCGCAAGATTTGACGCGCGAGGACATTGCGGCTTTTCTTCATTTCAACCCGGCGTATCTGTCGCGGCTGTTCAAGAAGGAGACAGGCTTGTCCTTGTCGGACTATATTATGGATCAGCGGATGAAGCAGGCGAAGCGGCTGCTCAGCGAATCGGATCTGAAAGTAAGCGACGTGGCCGAAATTACGGGCTACCGGAATTTCTCCTATTTCTCGAAGCTGTTCAAGAAACAGGAGGGCTTCACGCCTCAGGAGTTTCGCAAGAGAAACAGACGATAGCTGCTGGAATCGATTGCAGACGAGCTTCTATGCGGCGGCAGCGGGATTTTTGCTAGAAGAAGTGGCAAGAACGATGCCGGACAGCATACGCTGCCCGGCGTTTTTAATATGTAAACAACGTTGGTGCTTATATACCATTGGAACGGGAAGACCTCGGCTAGCAGAAAAGGGTTGAGCGGATGGGGTCATCCGCTCAACTCTTTTTGCGTGCAATACGATTCAATTCGGGAGCCAAGCAAGGAATTTGATGGTTTCAGGTCGAATGAATAGAGATATAGAGAGAGGAGCGAAATCATGACGATTATTGATCTTACGCATGGTATCCGGGACGGGCTGCCGGTCTATCCCGGGGACGAGCAGACCGCGCTGACGCATTCCAGAACGTTCGCCGCCGACGGCTACAATAATCATCAACTGTCGATCAATATGCATGCGGGAACGCATATCGACGGTCCGATGCATCTGCTCGACATCGATCACCGGATCGATCAGACGCCGATCGACCGGTTTATCGGCGAAGGCTGCCTGCTCGACGTCGAGCGGGCAGCGGCGGTCGATTACGATCCGTCCTATGAACGGTTCATTCCGGAGCGCAGCATCGTGATCGTCCATACCGGGCACGGGGCCAAGTTCGGCAGCCCGGAATATTTCTCGGACTACCCGGAGCTGACGCCCGCGTTCGCCGATCTTCTTATCCGCAAGAAGGTGAAGCTTGTCGGTCTCGATTGTCCTTCGCCGGACCGCTACCCGTTCGAGGTACATAAGATGCTGTTCCGAAGCGGCGTGTTGATTGCGGAAAATTTGGCGGACGTCGATCGGCTGGCCGGCATCGGCCCGTTCGAAATTATTGCGCTGCCGCTTCGCATCGAAGCCGATTCCTCCATCGCCCGAATTATTGCGCGCACGACGGCGTAGACCCTTCGCCGGTATGCGTATAAACGGGCTGTGGACGCATAGGTTGAACCGGGGCATGAGAGCTGTTTCATTCCCGTTACTGGTTAATATTGTGATATGATAGAGGGCAAGAAGGATAGAAAGATGCAGGAGGATGGAAGATGATCGGAAAGTTTCTGTTGTTCGGCCTGCTGCTGTCGATATTCGGCAATCCCGTTATCGCCATTATCGTCCTGATCGCGATATTGTATCTGCTTGATCGCCGCTTTGTCGGGCTGTCGCCAAGCCTTGTGAAGCCGATTCGCAGGCTTGGCCGCATTCGTCGGCTGCGTCAAGAGCTGGATATGAACCCGAACGATCTTACGGCGAAGCTGGAGCTCGCCAAGCTGCTGATCGAGAAGCGCAGCTTCCGTCAAGCAAGAGAGCTGCTGGAGCCGCTCCGCGAGCGGGAAGCGGTCGAGCAGTCGGCGGAATACTGGGACGATTTGGGGACGGCCCTGCTTCGTACAGGCGATCTCGAAGCGGGCGAGGCGGCGGTCCGAAGAGCGCTTGAAATTAATCCGCGCGTCAAGTACGGTCAGCCTTACGTGCGGCTGGCCGCCATCGTAGGGGCGAGAGATTTGCCGAAGGCGTTGCGGGATATGGAGTCGTTCCAGCAGATTCAGACGTCATCTTGCGAGGGCTATTACCGGCTGGCGAAGCTTAACGTGCTGCTCGGAAGGAAGGATGAAGCGAAGCGTGCCCTTGACGAAGCGATCCGTCTGTACCGAATGCTGCCCAAATATAAAAAGAGACAGGAGCGGCGCTGGATGCTGCTTAGCTTCTTTGCGCGGCGGACGATTTAACGGCCGCCGCCTCTCCGTTCGGCGTAGAACGGCTTGCGACGGTGCGGCGATCGTCGCGACATTACTTCATAGAGGAGCAACGAACGATGAAGCGGCGCAATAGTTTATTGGTGGCAATCCTATTAATGATCGTCCTGATCGGAATCAATAATGCCGTCTACTATTTTATGGCGAAGCGTTCGCTCGAGAACGGCATGCGGCATGAAATGCTGGCGGTTGCCAAGCAGATTCAACTATCCATCGAGCAGTCCCGCCTTGGCGGGGAAGTGTTCCAGGATCAGATCGGGCGCGAGCTTCGCGCCGTGTCTATCGCAACCCAATACGCGCTTGACCCGGACATCGATCAAGTGACGAACGAGCAGTTGCAGGAGCTGGCGGACAAGCTGGACGTGACGCATATTTCGTTGTTCCGGCATAATGCGGAGAAGGACGACATTATTATCGAGAAATCGTCCGACCCTAAGGAGCTAAGCCGCGGCTCGAAGACGTGGGACCCTTGGTATAAGGCGTTCGAGCAGCTTCTCGCGCTGGAGCCCGTGTCCGTCAAGTGGGGGCAGACGTTGAAGCAGTTCTGGACCGGTCCTTTCGAGAGCGCGTCCACCGACGTCGAGAAAATTTACAAGTGGGGCTACTATTACGACGGCTCGACCAACTATATGATCGATCCGTATATTAGCAACGATATGATGCATCAATACGAGGAAGCGACGGGCGTAAACCGGATGATTAAGCGAGCGGTGGAGGAGAACGGGTCGCTGCTGGAGATTACCGGGATTAATCCCGAGACGTTCCCGCTCGGCGGACCGGTGCTGACGAAGAACGAGATCGGTGAATGGGTCGAGCATATTACGCAGCAGCCGATTATTTTCGGCCAGTACGACTATCGGACGGCGAGCGACGTCAGCAGCGTGGAGGAGGCGTACCGGTCGAATCGGACGGTGACGGTGAACGCTTATACGAACGGCAAGCATGTGCTGAAGACGTTCATTCCGGTCGAGATTCCGAAAGGGTCCAGCATATTGGATAAGGAAGGGGAATCGATCGAGCGCTACATTTTGACCATCGTGTCGGATTATAAGTTCGTACAGGATTCGTTGGACAAGCAGTTTCTGAATATCGGCCTTATCGTAACGATCATTACGGTTGTAAGCGTGCTGGCCGTCATGCTGACCGTCACTTATTTCCGCCGAACGCGCGATAAAGTGGCGAAGGACGCTCAGCTTACTTATGTCGACGAAATGAATCAACTGCTGCTGTCGGTTCGGGCGCAGCGCCACGATTTTCTCAATTATGTGCAGACGATTCAATCGCTGGCCGATCTGGGCAAAGTGGACGAGCTGAAGTCGTACACGCGCGAGCTGGCGGGCGATATTCAACTGACGAACGATATGATAAATATCGGCAACCCGGCTATCGCGGCGCTTCTCCGGTCCAAGCTGGCGCAGGCGAACGAACGCAAAATCCGGTTCGATACCGAGTTCCGGGGACTGGACAAGCTTGACTTCGGCATCAAGTCGCTCGATTTGACGCGGATGATCGGCAATCTGATCGACAATGCGTTCGACGAAGTGATGAAATACCCGGAGGAGCGCAGGCTGATTCGGCTGGAGGGAGCGCTGGCGGGCGGACAGCTTGAGTTCGTTATCCGCAATACGTGCGACGATGCGGAGCAGCTCATTGCGGAAAGCAAGCTGCTGGAGCAAGGCTATTCGACGAAAGCGGAAGGGCATCAAGGACTCGGGCTGGCGATCGTGCAGGACATTGTCGCGTCCTACAAAGGAACGCTGCAGGTGAGCGCGGACTCCGGCGGACATATTATTTTTGCGGTACGGCTGCCTCATTATTAGCGACGATAAATTGCAGCCGCGACACAAGGCTTCCGCCATCCTACGGGTGACGGAAGCCTTGTTCGTTGAACGGGCTTAATCGAACTTAAGCGAACTTAATCGAGCTTGAGCAAGCTGAACGAAGCAACCGAAGCAACAATCCGGCGGCTTATGTTATAATGAAAAGAATGTAAGATGAACGGAGTGGGTGAATGGACTCCTTATTTCAAACGGAACTGATGCTGCTGCAAACGTTGGAGTCGGAGCTTGCGAAACATTTGCCGCCGGCTGTCGCGGAACGCGGCTGGGATTATTATAGTAAAGGCCGGGTACAGAGCGTCAAGCTAATGGATGGCGATACGCTGATCGGCGCCGTGCGCGGTACCGACATGTACAGCGTGATGCTGGACGCCGGCCATTTTGCATACAGTACATGCACTTGCCCTTACGGCGATTATTGCAAGCATATGGCTGCCGTATATTTTGCCGCATGCGCGAAGTCCGGCACGCGTTCGCCCGAGGATGCGAGACGGCGGCTGATGGGGCTCTCCGCCCCGGACACGGCCGCGGCCGGAGGCAAGGCATCGGGGCTGACGGAGGACGACCACAAGCGGATCGTGCCCCGGATGGAGGAGCTGTACGGCGAGGCTTGGAAGCAATGCCGCTATTCGCTTCATCCGCTGCAATCCGTTCTGCTCGGCTTGAAGGGACTTGCGCGCGATTGGGAGAAGCCGATTCAGAGGTACGAATGGATGCTGGCCATCCTGTTCACCTTGCGTCAGGCGGAGAAGGCGTTCACGCTGGTCGATCCGTTCAGCAAATATTATCAGCAAATGAGCTTTACCCGTATGGCGGAGCCGTGGATCGAGCAATACGAATCGATTGCGGCCGAGCAGCCGAATTGGCGCGAGTGGTCGGCGGGATCGTCCGATTGGTTCGATACGGTCGCCGAATTTGCGCGCAGTCAGGCTTGCGACGCGGGCAACGAGCTGTTCCGCTGGGATTTCCTCTACTTAAGCTTGACGTCCGGGCGGCTTGACGACGACAAGTGGCGCGTCGCTGAACGGGCAAGGCTGGAGCGGAAGGAAGCGGAGGCGGCCGCGCACGGCGCGGCAGTCCAGAGCGTCAAGCCTTCTCCGGCGGCGGGCGTTGCCGAAGCGATGCAGGCGTCCGTCGAGCAGTCGAAGAAGAGGAACTACTTTGCGGAGATTGGGCTGGCCGCCCTCGATATGTTCGACGGACAGGATGCGCGCGCGGCGGCCCGGCTGGAGCATGCGCCGATCGAGCCGATCGAGCCGCTCGTTCAAATGTACGCGCAGACGCGATTGACGGAACGGAATTGGGGCAGCTTCGAAATATGGATGCAGTTCTTTTTCGAGCGTCGATCCAAAGGCGGAAATTCGCGTGCGATCGTGCCGTTTCTTTATTTGTGCAGGCAAGCCGATCTCGCGCAGCCGGACAATCCGAAGTGGATCGGCTGGATGATTGAGCTGCTTCCGTATTCGTACAGCGAGCTGGCGGATCATTGGCTGGAGCTTGGCAAGTTCGAGGAATGGGCCGATCTGCAACTGCTGATGGGACTGTCGCCCGAGGATCTGGATGGAAAGGATGTTCGCGAGGCGGCGAAGAGCGCGCCGCAATCGCTGCTGCCGATCTATCATCAGGCCATCGACGAAGCAATCGGCTCGCGCAACCGGCAAGGCTACAAGACGGCGGTCAAGCTGATGAAGAAGCTGGAGAAGCTGTACAAGACGCTGAAATGGCAGGAGCAGTGGACCCGGTACGTTGCGCTCCTGTCCGATAAATATCATCGGCTGCGCGCGTTGCAGGAAGAAATGGCGAAAGGAAACATACGCCCATGAGAGGAATAGACATCAACCTGCCGCTCGTTCTCGATGCCCGCTGGGCGTCAGGCGAAGGCGTATACGTGATGGAGGAGCGCCACACGGCGTACGGAGCCCGGCTGAAAAGGCTTCTGTTCGCGTGGCATTCCTCTTCCTGGTACGGCTCGGAAGTCGAGAACAAGGAAGCCTTCGGCCGGACGACGCTGCTGTTGCCGCCGCTTCTGGCCATCGATTATATGGCCGATCCGCGACATGTGCGGCTGCTGAACATCGAATGGACGGATGACGGCAAGCGGGTGCTTGAAACCGGAGCTATGCTGCGCGAGGCGCTGGAGCGAGGCTGGTTCGTGCCCGACGGCGCCAGATGGACGGCGGAGTTTCCGGCGTGGCGGCTTGACGTGCCGGAGACGGAGGCGCAACGGCGAGGGCAATGGCGCAGCCTGCTGGATCGATGGGAATCGGCGGGGCAGGCGGCCGCGCCGGACGAATGGCTGACGCTCGCCGTCAACGACTTGATCGATACGGACGAGGCAGTAGCGTCCGCGTGGCATCAGGTGCTGGCCGGCATTGGCTCGGCCGTGCTGCGTGGCGGCGCCGCGGATGAAGAGGATTGGCTCGTAGCGGCCGGCATCCGCAAAGATATGTTCCCGTTCCGTCTGGCGCTGCAGCTTGCGGAGCCGGACGAGGAGCGCGGCTGGCGGCTTCGCCCCGCCGTGCAGCATCGGGAAGGCGGCGAATGGACTCCGCTGGACGAGGCCGCGCCCGCCGGAGGCCGGGAAAGTCTGCCGGACGAATGGCTGCCGCTGCTGGATGAGCGGCTGGAGCGGGAACGGCGCAAATGGCAACTGTCCGCGCCGGAAATATGGCGCGAGGAAGACGGTCAAATCCGGACGGACTTGACCGATTCCGAAGCGTACGCTTTTCTGGAGACGACGAGCCTCAAGCTGCTGCAGGCCGGCTGTCCGGTGCTGCTGCCTTCGTGGTGGGAGACGGTGCGAACGCGTAAATTTCGGTTGAAGGCGAAGATGAAATCGTCGGTCGGCTCGAGCGAGCAGCCAATGTTCGGCTTGAACGAGCTCGTCCAATTCGACTGGAAGCTGGCCGTCGGCAATGTCGACTTATCGGAAGCCGAGTTCATGCAGCTTGCCGCGGACAACCGGCGGCTCATGCGCATCGGCGGCGAATGGGTGCATCTGGAGCCCACGGATGTCGAGCGCATCAAGCGCTGGATGAAGCAGATCGGCAGACGCAAAGGGCTGACGCTGCGCGATGTGCTCGAAATGCATCTGCGCGGCACGTCGCCGCTGGCAGGCGGCGAGGAGGACGACGGCGTATCGCTGGCGGCTGAGGTGGAGCTCAACAGCCACCTGTCCCAATGGCTGGAGCAGCTTCAGCAGGCCGGCGGCATCCCGGATATCGGGGTGCCGCCCTCGTTCCGAGGCGAACTGCGGCCTTATCAACTGCAAGGCGTATCGTGGCTCGTGTTTCTCCGCCGGTTCGGTCTCGGCGGCGTATTGGCCGACGATATGGGACTTGGCAAGACGGTGCAGTTTACCGTTTATTTGCTTTACATTAAGCAGCAGGCCGAGCGAGGAGCCGGACGCGGGGGGCCGTCGCTGCTGGTCTGCCCGACGTCGGTTATCGGCAACTGGGAGAAGGAGCTGGAGCGGTTCGCGCCTGACTTGAACGTCATGGTTCATTACGGTCCGAAGCGCGACAAAGGCGAATCGTTCGTCGAAGCGGCATCCGGCGCGGATATCGTTCTCACGTCCTATTCGCTTGTTCCGCTCGATGAAGAGGAGCTCGATAAGGTCGATTGGAACGCCTTATGTCTGGACGAAGCGCAAAATATTAAAAATGTGAACACGAAGCAAGCAGCCGCCGTCAAACGGCTGCATGCATATCACCGCATTGCGCTGACCGGCACGCCGATGGAGAATCGGCTGACGGAGCTGTGGTCGATCTTCGATTACATTAATCCCGGCTATCTTGGCCGGCTTGGCGAGTTCCGCCAGCATGTTGTGGCGCCAATCGAACGGACGCGCGACGCGGAGGCGATCGCGGGCCTGCAGCGCTGGACGAGGCCGTTCATGCTTCGCCGGGTGAAGAGCGATCCTGCGATTGTCGATTCGCTGCCGGATAAGAGCGAGGCGAAAATGTTTGTGTCGCTGACGGCCGAGCAAGGAGCGCTATACGAGAATATCGTCGCGGACCTGCTCGACAATCTGGATAAAGAAGGGCCGATGCGGCGGCGCGGCCGCATATTGTCGGCGTTGACGAAGCTGAAGCAGTTGTGCGATCATCCTCAGTTGTTCCTCGGCGACGGAGTAACGGGGGCGGAATGGGACGTCGAGCGCTCGAACAAAACGATGCGCATTGCGGAGATGGTCGAGGAGATCGCCGCGGAAGGCGAGCGCTGTCTCATCTTCACGCAGTTCGTCGATATGGGCATGATGCTGCAGCGACTCCTGGAGGAGCGCATTGGGCTGCCGGTGCCGTATTTGCACGGCGGCGTGCCGAAAGCGCAGCGCGACGACATGATTGCGCGGTTTACCGACACGGCCGAGCCGGGCTGCGCTTTCGTCCTGTCGCTCAAAGCAGGCGGAACGGGCTTGAATCTGACGGCGGCCAACCATGTGTTCCACTTCGACCGGTGGTGGAATCCGGCCGTCGAGAATCAAGCGACGGACCGGGCGTTCCGGATCGGGCAGACGAAGAAAGTACAGGTGCATAAGTTCGTGACGCTCGGTACGCTGGAGGAGAGAATCGATCAGATGATCGACAGGAAGCAAGCGTTGAACGACCAGATCGTCAGTCAGTCCGATCAATGGGTGACGGAGCTGTCGACCGATGAACTGCGGGAGCTGTTCGCCCTGCGCCGAGACAGGTTCGGCCGGTAGCGAAGCTCGCCGCCAGGAGGGATACCGATGGAACGCGATGAGGAGCGGAGGTCGCAAGTCGAGCGGCCGGAGCAAGAGGCGGCTTGGACGGATCGGCCGGATAAGGCGGAGGAGCCCGGACCTGCCGACGCGCTGCCGGCTTGGCGTCCGTTCTATACGGCGGTACGCGACGCGATGCGCAGAATGCGCGAGCGGTAAGCGCGTCGGCGGGCGCCGGATTCGTCAACGGGAAGCTTGAAGTGCAGGCCATTAGGCCGCGCTTCAAGCTTTTTTTGGCGGCGTCCGATCCGGAAGGGCACTTTTCTCTTTTTTCGGAAGGCTTGTACGGGGCGCAAAGTGGATTATTCCCCCTTATTAATTATGTTAAATAATGTGACGGATATATTGTATGCCGGATTGGATTCGGTGTTCACTTCTTAAAAAATCGACATTTTGATGTTGGGATGGACCCGAGTATCGTTATAATAATGATGTGAACGCTGTCGATGTGTCACGTTATATTACATATACAAATCAAAAGTATCCGTCATACCGTGTATTTTTCCCCCTGCCTGACCATCACCATATAAAAGTCTCCCTTCCTCGCGTTTTTTTCAACCTCCTTGGAGCCGTTGCCCTCCTCTTATAATCAGAAGTGCAAGAGGCAAACACGAACGAAAGATAAATCATTTATCTAGGAGGTCTTAGGATGAAAAAAAATCTGACCCTGATTGCCGCTGCATTATTGAGCTGCTCGGTATTCCTCGCGGCTTGCGGATCGTCCGACAAGGAAGAGCCGAAACAAGCCGATACGAGCGGCACGACAACGACGACCGAAGAGAAGAAGGAGCCGGCTGCCGAGACGAAGAACGTTACGCTGAAGCTCCGCCATACGCAAATTAAAGAAACGAGCAAAGTGCGGCTGAAAATTTTTCAAGACGTCGTCGCGAAGACGGAGCAGGAAAATCCGGGCTTGAAGATCGAGATGGAAGGCATCGACGAGGTCGTCAACCGCGACCAGAAGCTGAAGGCCGAGATGGCGGCGGGCAACCCGCCGGACATCTTCGAGGTGTTCGGCGGCGCAGACTTGAACTTGTACGTCAAAGCGGGACGGATGCTGGACCTGACGCCGATTATCGAGGAGCTTGGCATTAAAGACAAGTTCGCCAGTCTCGACGAGTTCACGGTAGACGGCAAAGTGTACGGCCTTCCGTTCGGCGGCTACAGCGAAGCGATTTTTTACAATAAGAAAATGTTCTCGGACTTGGGCTTGACGGTCCCGACCACTTGGGATGAGCTGATTGCAACGGCCGACAAAGTGAAAGCAAGCGGCAAAACGCCATTCGCGCTCGCCGCGAAAGACGCATGGGTGAACGGCATGCTCTGGAACACGGTCATGGAGCGTTACGTCGGCATCGACGGCCTGAACAAAGTCGTCACGGGCGAGACCCAATGGACCGATCCGGACTTCGTCAAAGGCTTTGAGGCTTACTCGACGCTCGTCAATAACGATTACTTCACGAAGGGAGCGCTCGGCCTCGCTTATGCGGATCAAGGCGCGAAATTCCTCGCCGGCGATGCGGCTATGCTGTTCACGGGGAGCTGGGATACGAATCGCTTCACGAGCGACGAAGCGGGCGATCTGCAAGGCAACATCGGCTACTTTGCGTTCCCTAGCGTAGCGGACGGCAAAGGCGATCAACAATCGATCAACGCCAGCTACTCGAACGGCTTCGGCTTCTCGGCGACGCTGAGCGAAGACCAAGTGGCAATGGTGAAAAAATTTATCGCGAACTTCTTTAACGAAGAAGTGCAAAAGCGTACGCTGCTTGAAGACAAGCTGCTGCCTTCGATGAAGCTGTCCGATCTGTCCGGCGTAGATCCGCTTATTTCCGACGTATTGACGGTCATGAGCGGCGCTTCGAGCTCATGGAAAGCGTTCGACGCTATCGTTCAGCCTAGCGTAACGGCCGATATCGGCGTCGGTCTGCAAGAGCTGATCGGCAAAGTGAAATCGCCTGCCGATGTGGCGGCGCATATTCAGGCGGTGCAAGAAAAAGCGAACGCTCAAAAATAATCGACGGGCAATAGATGGACGAGAGGGTGTCCTTCCTTGGAAGGCGCCCTCTTGCTCTAGCCCCGCCCTTTTGCATCGAATGCTTATTGGAGGAACAGGAGGCTGACCACATGAACAAGGCGCTGCGCAATCCTTGGATATACGCCGCATTCATCGCACCGACGCTTGCGCTCTACGTGCTGTTCTTTTTGTACCCGGTCTTTCAATCGCTGTACTACGGCTTCTATCAGTGGGACGGCATAACGGATAAGGTTTTTATCGGATTGGACAATTTCACAAGGCTGCTGCACGACAAGGTGTTCGAGAAAGCGTTCTGGAACAACATGTATTTCCTTATCTTCTCGCTCGTCGTCAACATTCCGCTCGTTATTGTGATATCGGTTCTGATTAGCAAAGTGAACCGCCTTCGCAGCTTCTACAAGTCGGCCGTGTTCGTGCCGGTCGTCATCTCGACGTCGACGGTCGCGATTCTGTTCGGCGTGCTGTACAACTACGAATCGGGCATGATTAACCAAGTGCTCCGTTCCGTCGGCCTCGATAGCTGGGCGCAGGAATGGCTGTCCGATCCGAAGCTTGCCATGCTGTCCCTGCTCCTTGCGAACGCGTGGCAAAATATCGGCTTCTTCATCGTCCTGTGCCTGGCCGCCATCTTGAATATTCCCCGGGAAATTGTCGAAGCGGCGAATATCGACGGGGCGACGTCGTGGCGGGAGACGCGGCTTATTACGCTGCCGCTCATTCGGCCGGTTATGTTCGTTATGCTGCTGCTGTCCGTCTCCGGTACGATGAAGGTGCTCGATATCGTACAAATTATGACGAACGGCGGACCTTTTCAATCGACCGAGGTCATGTCGACGTATATGCTGAAGGTCGGCTTCCGCTCCGGCGAGCTCGGCTACGGCAGCGCAATCGGCGTGGCGATGTTTATTATAATTTTGATGATGACCGGCATTCTTCAACTCATTTCGAGACGGCGCGAGGAGGTGCGGTACTAATGGCGAAGACCTTGCAAAGCCTGTCATCGGCAGAAGAAAGGTACAGCCCGGCTCCAACGTCTTCGCGATCGCTGTGGTACAAGATGCGCCAGAAACGGCTGCCGTTCCACTTCGCGCTGTTGATTTATATTGTCGTTACGCTGTTTCCGCTCGTCTGGCTGCTTCTGTCTTCGTTCAAGACGAACCGGGAAATTACGGTCAACACCTGGGCGTTGCCGAAGGCGTTCAATCTCGACAACTACCGCGCGGCTTGGGAGAGCGCGAACATCGGGGGCTACGCGTTCAACAGCTTGTACATTACGATCGTCTCCTGCCTGCTGACGCTGGCGCTGGCTGCGGCAACCTCGTTCGCGCTGGCGCGGATGAAGTTCAGGTCGCTTAGCAAGGGCGTGTATTCATTTATTTTGCTCGGCCTGCTCGTTCCGTCGAGCGCCTTGTTTATTCCGTTATATCGGCTCGTTAACGATTTGCATTTGTATGATAAACATTGGTCCTTGATTTTGGTATACTGCACGTATGCGCTTCCGATTACCGTATTTATATTGCATGCGTTTATGATATCGATTCCGGGCGAGCTTGAAGAAGCGGGCATTATGGACGGGTTGAGCGCCGCAGGGCTGTTCGTTCGCATTATTCTGCCGCTGTCGATGCCTTCGCTCGTGACGGTGACGATTCTTAATTTTATCGGCAACTGGAATGAATATATATTGTCTCAACTGTTTATTTCCTCCGAGGCGAAGCGGACGCTGACGACCGGCATGGCGACGTTCAACGACGGCTACCGGACGAACTTCGCGTCGCTGTCCGCGGCGGTTATTATGAGCATTATCCCGGTGCTTGCCGTGTATCTGTTCCTGCAACGGCAAATTATTGCCGGCATGACGGCCGGCAGCGTAAAAGGGTAACGGGGGAGCAGCTCTGAGGCGGAAAGGGCCGGGCGGATATGAACTTAAGACCGAAGCTGCTCGTCGCATTCATCATGCTGATCGTCGTGCCGATCTTCTCGCTTGGCATCGCCTCGTTTCTGAACTCGGAGAGGCTGCTGGAAAAAAAGTATAACGAACAGACGGAGCTGACGCTGACGGCGGTCGGCGGCAATATTCGTTATTTCTTCAAAGAGCTTGACCAGCTTTCGGATTCCAGCGTCACGAGCAGCACGGTGCAAACGATTCTGAAGTCGAGCTGGCAAGGCCCGAAGGACGCCAGCTACCAGATTCGGCTCAGCCTGGCGGAGAAATCGATCAGCGCCAACCTGTTCCAGCATCAGGCGGTCAGCCTCATCGTGCTGTATGCGAAGGACGGCATGATCTTTCAATCGTATCGGAGCGATCCGACGACCTATCGTCCGATCTCGTACGATCTGCTTCAGAACCATTCCGTCTTCAAAGAAGTGACGAAGCGGGCAGGCCGACCGTTCTGGATCGGTCCTTACGAGCATCAGGAAATTACCGGGCAGGACCCGCCGCTTTTTACGCAGCTTCGCATCGTAAAAGATTTGGATACGCTGAACGATATCGGGGTCAGCGTCATGCAGTTCAAAACGTCGGGCGTGGCGGATATTCTGCAAACGTTCGGCAATCCCGTCATCGATGACCAGCATTCCCGGTACATGCTCGTGAACGGCAGCGGCATGGTGCTGCTCGACAGCAAGAAGGAGATCGACGGCCAGTTCCTCGACGGCTCGACGTCGATTGCCCCGCAAATGACGGAGCATTACGCGAGCAGCCGGGCCGACTTCGGCGGCAAGGACAGCCTCGTCTCTTCCTATAATCTGGAGATGAACGGCTGGGTGCTCGTATCGGTCAAGTCGTGGGAATCGCTGACGAACGAGAACGTCCGCTTCATTAAATGGATCGCCTCGATTACGATTATTTGTTTGTTGTCCGCCATTTTGTTCAACCAGTTTTTTGTTGGCCGAGTAGCAAAGTCGATCATTCGCGTCGTCCGCAAAATGCGCCTCGTCGAGCAGGGGATGCTCGAAATTCGTATCAGCGCCGGCGGCAAGGACGAGACGGTCATGCTGGCGAACAGCTTCAACAGCATGGTCGACCGGCTCGTCAAGCTGCTGACCGAGGTTCGGCAGGAGCAGGAGCGGAAGCAGCGGGCGGAGATGATGCTGATGCAGGCGCAGATCAAGCCGCATTTTCTGTTCAATACGCTGGAGTCGATCAACGCGCTTGCCGCGCAGAACGAAGGGCACAAAATCATGCTGATGGTTCGCAGACTGGGTAACCTGCTGCGAACGAGCATGCACGAGAACGAGGAAAATTCGGTATTTCAGGAAATCGAGCATGTGCGCAGCTATCTGGAAATTCAAAAATACCGGTTCGAGGAATTGTTCTCTTACGAGATCGACGTTCCGGAAGAAGCGCTTGAATATACGATTGTGAAGCTTACGCTGCAGCCGCTTGTCGAGAATAGCATCCAGCACGGATTCGACGGCATGGACGGCAGCGGCCTGATTCGCATTCAGGCGATGCTGGAGCCGCATCGGATCGTCTTTATGATCGAGGACAACGGCGTCGGCATGACGCCCGAAGTATTGAAGCGGCTTGACGACGGACGCTACGATCGCGAGATGGATGCGGCGTCTCCGGAGCTTGGCGAGCGGCGCGGACTTGGACTTCGCAGCGTTGCCGAGCGGCTCCGCATTCACTACGGTCCTTCCTTCGGGCTAAGGATTTGCAGTCGGGAAGGTCAAGGGACGACGATCCGATGCACGATACCGAGAAAATGAGGTGGACGGTTATGAACGGCAAAGTCATCATCGTCGACGACGAACCGCATATTTCGCGTAATCTGGAAAAGGTCATCCCCTGGGAAATGCTTGGTCTTGAAGTGGCCGGCACGGCGAGGAACGGGGCGGAGGCTTACGAGCTTATCCAGTCCATATCTCCCGATCTGCTGCTATGCGACATTCGAATGCCGGTCATGGACGGACTTGAGCTTATCAAGCGGATTCGCGAGGAGGAGCTTGACGTCGACGTCATTATGCTGTCCGGGTATCAGGATTTCGCTTATACGCGAACGGCTATCCAATACGGAGTGAAAGATTACATATTGAAGCCGATTCCATACGACGAATTGACCGGCGTCATTGCCCGCGTCATGAGCGAGCGGCGGAGCAAGCGCCGCCAGCGGAAGGAGGAGGAGCGCAAGCTCGGCCGAATGATCGATATGGCCGGAGAGAAGATGCTGTACGATATTCTGATGGATTATACCGATCCGTCTTCCGACCATTGGCTGATGAACGGAGACGAGCAGCGCATAACGGACCGATTCTACCTGATCGCGCTGTTCAATTACGATGTCGGCTCCGAGGCGGCGAAGGATTGGCGGGAATGGACCGACAAGGAGCGCAAGCTGTGGAATTTCGCCATCTACAACGTGCTGCGCGAAGCGATGCAGCAGCCCGGGCATTCGCATGCGGTCATTCAGATGCGCGACGGCGAATGGTGCGTACTGACCGAGCAGCCGAGCGAAGAACGACATGATGCGGAATGCGACCGCGAGGCCGTTCGCGAGTGGGCGATCGAACTGGCGGGGCAAGTGAAGAAGCATGTGAAGCTGACGCTGGAGACGGGCATTTATCCGCGTTATGTGACCGTCGCGGAGCTGTCCTCCGCGTACAAAACGGTGCAGCGCGGCATGCAGCTTGCCGGCGAAGAGCAGCCCGGCTCCGGCGAACAGCCGGTCCGGTTCTACGAGGACGACGCCTCCGGGCAAGCGGGCGCCGATCTGGCGATGTGGGGCATTGCCGAGCGGCTCGTCAGCGGCTTGAAGCGCGGCGACAAAGTAGTCGTCGAGGCGGAGCTGCGGGAAATAAGCGCGCAGATGAAGCGGATCGACGAGCCGTCTTATCGCAGGCTGCGGCCGATGATCCACTTCATCGCTCTGCATATGATGCGGGAGATGAAGGAGACGGGGCTGCTCCGCCGGGAGCAGGAGGAGCAATTGTGGCGCAAGCTCGATAAGCTGTACGGCGTCAAGGATTTGATCGCGATGATCCGTCTGCTGAGCGACGCCGGGCTGGAGCGGGACAACCGGAAGCAGTCGGAGCGTTCGATGCTGGAAGCGAAAGCGTATCTCGACCGCAGCCTGTTCCGCGACATTAGCGTCGAGGAGACGGCGTCCCATGTCGGCTTGAGCGCTTCGTACTTCAGTCTGCTGTTCAAGCAGACGTTCGGGCTGACGTTCATCGAATACGTCACCCGCCAGCGGATGGATAAAGCGAGGGCAATGCTGGCCGAGACGACGAAGAGCGTCGCGCAGATCGCCAAGGAAGTCGGCTATTCGGAGCGGCGTTATTTTACGAAAGTGTTCATGAAGTATACAGGGGAAAATCCGACCGACTATCGCAGCGGCTGTCAGCCGGCGGACGAATGCTCCGCTTCGGGAGAGCCGGAGGAATTTCAGCGGTAACCGACAGCGGCATCGTATAATACCGGAATTTGAACGACGAGGGGAGACGACCGCATGACAGAGCAGCGGCTTGACGCCAATTGGCCGGCAGCAGGGGCTGAGCCGGAATGGAAGCAATGGAGCTTGAAAGAGAAGGCGGGGCAATTGTTCGTATTTGGTTTCTACGGCCATGAGCCGGATGCGGAGGTGCTGGCGCATATTCGCGATTACGGGATTGGCGGCGTCATCTATTTCAGCCGCAATATCCGGGGGGCGCAGCAGGTGCACGCGTTGTCGGAAGCGCTTGCGCAGGCGTCCGACGCAGCGGGAAGGCCGCCGCTTCTTGTCGCGATCGATCAGGAAGGCGGCATGGTAGCACGACTTGTCGACGGCGTCACGCTCATGCCGGGCAATATGGCGATTGGAGCGACGGGATCGGAGCAGGCGGCGAAGGAGACGGCGCGCATATGCGGCGAGGAGCTGCAGAAGCTGGGCATTAACGTCAACTTCGCGCCTTGTCTGGACGTGAACAACAATCCGAACAATCCGGTTATTAACGTCCGCTCCTACAGCGACCGGCCGGAGGTCGTCGGGCGGCTCGGCGCGGCGGCCGTTCAAGGCTATGCGGAGGCGGGCGTGGCAGCGACGGTGAAACATTTTCCGGGGCATGGCGATACGGACGTCGATTCCCACCGGGACATGCCGGTCGTGGCGCACGGCAGAGAGCGGCTGGACGCGGTCGAGCTCGTGCCGTTCCGCGCAGCGATCGATGCCGGCGTCGACGTCATCATGACGGCGCATGTCGCGATGCCGGCGCTTGAGCCGACCGGTCTGCCTTCGACGCTGTCGCGGCCGGTGCTGACCGGTCTGCTGCGAGAAGAGCTTGGTTACGCAGGCGTCATTGTGACGGACTGTCTGGAGATGAAGGCGATTGACGACGGCTTCGGGCCGGAACGGGGAGCGGTTATGGCGCTGCAAGCCGGGGCCGATCTCGTGCTCGTCTGCCATACGTACGACAAGCAGAAGCGGGCGGTCGAAGCGGTCGTCGCGGCGGTCGAGCGGGGCGAGCTGTCCGAAGAGCGGCTCGACGAATCGCTCGCGCGCGTCCTGACGCTGAAGGAGAAGTTCGGCGGAGGAGCGCTTGCGCCTTGGAGCGGCGTTCAGCCGGCGATCGGCACGGCGGAGAATCGCGAGACGGCCCGCCGCTGGAGCGAGGCGTCCGTCACGCTCGTGAAGAATGAAGGCGGCTTGCTGCCGCTGCCCGACAAGGCGCGGACGCTTGTGCTGTGGCCGGATATCGTCGCCGTATCGGAAGCCGACGAGCTGTTGCAGGGCGACGGCACGCTGGGCGGGCATTTGCGCACGTATATGCCGAATGTAGAAGAACGGCGGATGAGCGGCGAAGCGCCGCTGGCCGATCTGGAATCGTTCGAGCGAATCGTGCTTGTCACGTACGACGCGGTGAAACACGAACTGGAGCGGCGCACCGCCGCGGAAGCGATCGCGCGCGCCGGCGACCGGACGGTTGCCGTATCGGTGCGCAATCCGCTCGACCTGACGGTATATCCGGATGTACGCGCCTACGCGGCGGTATACGAGTGCCGCCCGCTCGCGCTGGAATCGGCCGCAAAGGCGCTAGTCGGACGCCTTGAGCCGCAAGGCCGCTTGCCGCTTGACGTGTCGCCGGCGTATCCGTTCGGCTGGAAGTGGCAGCAGCTCGGCGAAGGCGCAGGTTGAACCGCATCCGAATGCTGGAGTGCGGCTAGTCGCTGCGGCTCAGCTCGTCCAGCGTGCGGCCGAGCCCCGGCGCGAGGTGATCCAGAAACCAATTGACCTCCGACATGTCTAGACTCGCCAGCTTATTTTCAATTTCCGTTTTGGCAACGGCAAATTCACGATTGCCCGATGCGACCTCGGACACGCATTTAAGATACGCATCGAGCAGATCGGCCGCCTTGAGCATTCGCCGCAGCTCCTGATCGGAGGCACTGACGCCGGTCGTCTCGGATTCGACGCCCAGCAGGGGGGCGTATGTCGCGCGAAGCGGCTCCGGCACCATGCTGTGCAGCCGCTCCGCAGCCATCGCTTCGATCTCGCGGAAGCTGGCGAGCATCTTCGGATTATGATGCTTGACCGGCGTAGGAATATCGCCCGTGAACACTTCCGTCGCATCGTGGAATAATGCCATCGCAGCCGCCCGGTCCGCGTTAAGCGACCGTCCGAACAGCCGGTTGCCAATCTCGCACAGCATATGTGCCAGCAGTCCGACATGGAAGGAATGCTCCGCAACGCTTTCTCTCGTCGTATTGCGCATCAGACTCCAGCGCTCGATATACTTCAATCGGTACATATACGCAAAAAAATCGCTGTCCACCGCGGTTTCTCTCCTTTATCGTACGAATTTCCCGCCGATCCTCACGTACCCGTAACCGGCTATCTATGCTATTATAAAGCTTAGTGAGTCTAGCGACCAGAGAGGAGCAAACGTACGATTATGCAACATTTTGAAGATAGCGTATATCAACTTATCGTCGAAACTTCTACGAATCTTCCAGGAGACGTTCGCGTTGCGATTCAGGCGGCAAGAGAGGCTGAGGATAGCTCGACGCGCGCAGGCTTGTCCCTGTCGACCATTGCTGACAATATCGAAATGGCGGAGTGCAACATATCGCCAATCTGCCAAGATACCGGCATGCCGACGTTTATCGTTCACACTCCGGTAGGCGCGAACCAAATCGTCATGAAGCGGGCGATTCGAACCGCCATCGCGCGCGCGACGAAGGACGGCAAGCTGCGCACGAATTCCGTCGACTCGCTGACGGGCTCGAACACCGGCGACAACCTCGGACCGGGAACGCCGGTTATTCATTTCGAGCAGTGGGAGAAGGAAGACGTCGACGTTCGTCTTATTCTGAAAGGCGGCGGCTGCGAGAATAAAAACATTCAGTACAGCTTGCCTGCCGAGATTGAAGGGCTCGGCAAGGCGGGCCGCGATCTCGACGGTATCCGCAAGTGCATCATGCATGCGGTTTATCAAGCGCAAGGTCAAGGCTGCAGCGCCGGCTTTATCGGCGTCGGCATCGGCGGCGATCGGACGACGGGCTATGAGCTGGCGAAGCAGCAGTTGTTCCGCCGCGTTGACGACACGAATCCGAACGAGGATTTGCGCAAGCTCGAAGAGTATGTAATGGACAACGCGAATAAGCTTGGCATCGGGACGATGGGCTTTGGCGGAGCGATAACGCTGCTGGGCTGCAAAGTCGGCGTCATGAACCGCCTGCCGGCGAGCTTCTTTGTCTCCGTGGCGTACAATTGCTGGGCATTCCGCCGCCAAGGCGTGCTGCTCGATGCGCAGACGGGCGAACTGAAGGAATGGATCTATCCGCGAGGATCGGAGCTGCCGATGAACGCGGCAAGCGAAGAAGATGCGGCTGTCAAGGCGGCTTCTACCGATGAAGAGCCTCGCGAAATTCGATTGACGATGCCGCTTACGGAAAAGCAAGTACGCGATTTGCGCGTCGGCGATATCGTCATTCTCGACGGCGAGATGCATACGGGACGCGATGCGCTGCACAGCTATTTGATAAATCACGATTCGCCTATCGATCTGAACGGCGGCGTTATTTATCACTGCGGTCCGGTCATGATGAAGGATCGCAACGATGTATGGCACGTGAAGGCTGCCGGGCCGACGACGAGCATTCGGGAGGAGCCTTACCAAGGCGACGTTATGAAGAAGTTCGGTATTCGCGCCGTTATCGGCAAAGGCGGCATGGGCGCCAAGACGCTTAAAGCGCTGCAGGAGCACGGCGGCGTGTACTTGAACGCAATCGGCGGCGCGGCGCAATATTACGCAAGATGCTTTAAGAAAGTGAACGGCGTTCATTTCTTGCAGGAGTTCGGCATTCCGGAAGCGATGTGGCATTTGCAGACGGAAGGCTTCGCGGCCATCGTCACGATGGATTCGCACGGCAACAGCCTTCACGCCGATGTCGAGCAAGATTCTCGCGCGAAGCTGGAACAGTTCAAGGAGCCGGTATTTAAATAATAAAATCTCAACCGAATCGCATAAGCGATCGGACACGAGACCGAGTGTTGAGCAGAAGAAGCGGCCGAGCGGCCGCTTCTTTATTTTTTCAGTGGGAGCACTTGCTTATCCATGCCGAGACTCCCATTCCTTACGAGCAGGGGCGTGCCCATGAACAAATGTCTGTGTCGTATTAGATGCTTTGCTCCACTATCCCCGTAACTCAGGAAAAAGCAGAACAATTGCAATCACTTACTCTATAGTTGTCGCCCGCCACTTCCGGGTGAGTACGATGTCGACAGGCGTTATGCGTCAGGAAGCTGTACGAGATTTGACCACCGCCGTGCGACCGAGCCCCGTGGGGGATAGCACCGCGAGCCGGAGCGAGCGATGGCGGCGGTCATCGCGGCCTAAGCGCTCCTTGCATTGTCCTTCGGATGGGGGAATTAAAGCATAACAATAGCTCTCCAACCATTCGCCTGAAACGAATGTAACAGAGAGCACGGCAACTGCGGGTCGCCATAGGTTGGTTCAATAATGATTCGTTATGACAGCCGATATTTTAGAGTTATTGAACGAAGGCTTGGAGCAGATGCGGTGCTTGCGCACAATTGGAATATGCGGGCGAGCATGGAATCCCCCTGATGCCGTGAATTGTAACGGAAAGTGAATTCATTCGCGTAGGCTTGCAAATATTGGCGTCCAAGCCCGCGATAGGTGGCGCTTGCCCAATGCCCAAAATCCGCAATGCATCGCACAAGCGGTCGAAAGCGCGACATATGCAGCCGGAAACGCAGAGATTGCACTTCAGACGCGGTTGAAGAGACGTTCCGGCGAATAAAGGCTTGCTCGCCAAGATGAGAAATATAGCCGTTATCTTGAATATGCTGCGGCTCGACGATTGTCAGCCTTAAATTCGCGACTTCGCCCGTATCGCATACGGAGCCGCCCGCGAGCAGCGGGTGACGCTGCGGGTCTTTTTCTGTATAGGGATTGAAAGGGGCGCCGTACGCGCCGCCCTGCACGCGAACGATGCCATCGAGAAGCCTCTCGTTATCCTCCCGAATAAGCGCCTCGCGCAGTTTGTGCAGCATAAGCCATGCTGTTTTGTACGTGACCTTGATAGCTTGGCTTAATCTTACGGCATTGAGGCCGCTCCGGGCATCGGAAAATAAATAGATCGCCACGAACCATTTGCGAAGCGGGGTGCGGCTGCGCTCCATGACGGTCCCCGTTGTCAGAGAATGCTGGCGTCTGCAATTGGCGCATTCGAATAGCGGGAGTCGCCTCGCGATGACGACGTACGCTCTTCCGCAATGACATTCCGAACAACGAAAGCCGTCCGGCCATTTCAATTGAACTAGGAAGGAGGAACATTTCTCTTCATCTCGATAATGATCCAAAAATGACTCCAGAGAAGGAAACGGCATGCAGATAGCCACCTTTCACTTTAAAACGCAAACAAGAACGTATGTTCCTGTTTTTATTATAAAGAACATAAGTTTTTATGTCAAATTTTATAGGAAAAAAGGGCTGATTTGTTAAACGGAATGCTTCCTGAGTGGAAGGTATAGCGGGCAAAAGCAATGAATGAGGATGACGGCAGTCGGGGAGGGGCAATCGAACATAAGAATATCGCGCGGAGCCGGAGGAGGTTTTTTAATAAGGGAAGCCTATGTCGACTTTTGACGTGCGCGCATTCGCAACCCGATGGACATTACACGCGACTGGACGGCGGTCAAGCTCCGGCCCGGCTTAAGCTTCTTGTTGACGAAAAACCGTAGTATACTGAAACGTATTAGTAACGAGGGGAGATAATAAGGCGTGGCTTTTAATAAATGGTTTGAAAAATGGATGTTTCTGCTCATCCCCGGATCGCTCGTTCTGGGGTTTCTTTGTTCGGCGGCGCTTCGTCCGATGGTTGGCTCCGTACCATATTTATTCGCATTCGTGACATTGTCGATGGCAATTGGCTGCGGTCTTGGGGAACTGAGACAAGTGATGCGTCGACCGGGCATTATGGCCTGGACGTTCGTGCTGACGCATGTGGCGGCTCCGCTGGCCGCTTTCGGCATCGGGGCGGCGCTGTTCGGCGCCGATTCGCCTTATGTCGTCGGGCTGGTGCTGTTCGCCATTATTCCGCTGGGCGTCTCGTCCGTCTTATGGGTCGGGATGTCGGGGGGCATCGTCGCGTTAATGCTGGCGTTGGTCGTTGTAGATTCGGCGCTAAGCCCGCTCGTCGTGCCGGCCGGCATCCATCTGCTGTTCGGCGCTGTGGTCGACATAGACACCGGCGGCATGATCCGCGATCTCGTACTCATTATCGTTGCTCCGACCGTAATTGGCGTCCTGCTGCACGAGCTTTCGAAGGGCCGCGTTCAAGGAATCGTACAGCCTTATACCGCCCCCGTGTCCAAGCTGTGCTTCGTCGCCGTCGTCGCATTGAACGCGGCCGCGATCGAGCCCTATGTGGAGCAACTGAAACATGATATGGTAAGGCTCATTCCGCTTAGCGTGCTGCTCGTTGCCCTGTGCTATGCATTCGGCTTCTTCGGATCGATGCCGTTTCGCAGCCGTGAGCTGCAGGTTACGCTGTCTTATGCGTCGGGGATGCGCAACATCTCGCTCGGCATCGTGCTGGCGATGGGATATTTTAGTCCGCTGTCAGCGGTCCCGGTCGTGCTGTCGATTCTGATTCAGCAGCCGATGGCGACGCTGTATCATTATATTTTACAAAAACTTAACAAGAGGAGCGCTGGCGCATCCACCCCTATGCATGTACGATAAAGTCGTATGCTGCCGAGTTGGCGACAGGAGATGACGTAAAGAAATGAACAATTTTCGTACGCGGTTGACGCTTATTATGATCGGCATTATCGGTTTGTCGGTGCTTGCTTCCGGACTTATTATGGCTCATATGTTCAAGAGCAAGCATATTCAAGGGCTGGAGAACAGCATGGTTCGCGAAATCGCGATCATTGCAACCGGCATGAAGTGGACGACGCCGGGCGACAATATGTCAGAGCAATACGATTATTATACGAAGATTGCAGAAGACTTGCATCGCAATGCCGGCGCCCGCATTACCTTTATTCGGGCAGACGGCGTTGTAGTCGGAGACTCCGATCACGATCCGAGAACGATGGACAATCATTTGCAGCGCAAAGAGGTCCAAGGAGCGTTAAAGGAAGGGACGGGCCGCATTATCCGTCTTAGCGATACGATGAATACGAATATGCTGTATGTGGCGAAGACGGTTCAGGCCGGGCAGGAACAATATATTATTCGTCTTGCGATGAGTCTGGCCAATGTAGATCAAGGAATCCGCGATCTGTGGACGGCGCTTATTATATGGCTGCTCGTGTTGTTTTTGGTCGGGGCGCTTGTCAGCTTCCGGGTTGCGCAGGGGATGACGCGTCCGCTGGATCAGATTACGGCTGTGGCGAAGCAGATTCAGCGAATGGATTACCGGGCGAGAGTAAGCGTTGTGAAGAACGACGAGATCGGCGAACTCGGAAGCGCGATCAATGCAATGGCCGAAAGCTTGCAGGAGCAGATGGAGCGGATTCGCCGCAACGAAAGCCAACTGGAGAGCGTGCTGGACAATATGATTAACGGCATTGTCATGATCGATCGGACAGGTCGTATCGTATTGATTAGCCGAAGAGCGGAAGAAATTCTCGGCTTCTCGTCGAAGGAGCTTGTCGGCCGGCATTATACGGATGCGAAGCAGCAGCATGAGCTGACGCAGCTTATTCGGGAAGCGTTCGAGAAGCAAGCGTACATTCACGACGAGATGACGTTCTATTATCCGGAGGAACGGCTGCTAGAGCTGAATATCGTGCCGGTTATGCAGGATCAGGAGGAATTTACGGGCGTGCTGCTCGTTCTGCAAGACGTATCGGCAATCCGCAGGCTGGAACGGATGCGCAGCGAATTCGTTGCTAACGTATCGCATGAGCTGAAGACGCCGGTTGCGGCGGTCAAAGGCTTCGCGGAGACGCTGCTCAGCGGGGCGGTCAAGGATGAGGAGACGTCTCGCTCGTTCCTGCAAATTATTTATGACGAGAGCGAGCGGCTTAACCGGTTGATCGGCGACATTCTGGAGCTGTCCAAAATCGAATCCCGTCGCGTCCCGCTGTTCTTCTCTCCTGTCGAGATGGGCACGTTCGCCGCGAAAACGCTGCAATTGCTTGAGGCGGAAGCCGCTCGCAAATCGATTGAGCTAAAGCTTGTAGCCGATGGCGACGTGTACGTGGAAGCGGACGAGGATCGGCTGCGGCAAATTGTAATGAATCTGCTGGCGAACGGCATCAACTATACGCCGGACGGCGGGAAGGTGACGTTGATCGTCGAGCCGGTATGGCCCGCGTCGCTCGGACAAGCGGAGCATGGGAACGACGAAGCCCGCGACGATTACGACCGGATTCGGATTATAATAAAAGATACGGGAATCGGCATTCCCAAAAAAGATTTGCCTCGCATATTCGAACGGTTCTATCGGGTGGACAAGGCGCGTTCGCGCAGCTCAGGAGGAACGGGACTCGGCTTGTCGATCGTCAAGCATCTTGTCGAGCTGCATAACGGATCGATAGCGGTGGACAGCGAGGTGGGCGTCGGTACGACGTTCATTATCGAGCTTCCGGTCATTCACCCTTAGTCTTTGCAAAGAAAAGGGTTGACCGAAGTTTACGAAACCGTGATAAAATAGCTATAAAACGTAACTTGCGCAGATTGTCGCTTGCCGGCGATAAGCGAATTGGAGGTATCCATGTCGCATAAGGTGCTAGTCATCGAAGACGAACCGACCTTAGCCCGTCTCTTGTCCTATAATTTAACGCAGGAGGGCTATGAGACGACCGTCATCGATCATGGTGGAGAAGGACTGCAGACGGCGCTTCAACGAAGCTTCGATCTGATTATACTGGATATTATGCTGCCCGGCATGAACGGATTTGAGATTTTGTCGAAGCTGCGGCAGAACGGCGTTCGTACGCCGATCATTATTCTGACCGCGCGCAATGCGGAAGAGGAAGTCGTCCAAGGCTTGAAGCACGGAGCGGACGACTATATTACGAAGCCGTTCGGCGTAGCCGAGCTGCTTGCCCGCGTATCCGCCGTTCTGCGCCGGACGCAGCAGGACGACGGCAAAACGGCCGTCGAGTCGAACGAGAAGGTCATCATGGCCGGCGACTTGGCGATTTATCCGGAGAAGTACGAGGTTGTGCTTAACGGCGAGACGGTTCCGCTGCGGCCGAAAGAATTCGAGGTGCTGCTTTATCTCGTGCAGCGGCCAAGCATGGTCGTTACGCGGGACGACCTGATGAATATCGTGTGGGGCTTCGATTATATCGGCGGCCAGCGTACGGTGGACGTTCACGTCAGCTCGCTGCGCAAGAAGCTGGAGCTGGGCCAGCAATCCGTGCAAATCGAATCTATTCGGGGCGTCGGCTACAAGCTTGTGCTTCCTAAAAAACTCGGTTCCTTCAAGTGAGAAGGAGACCGGGTTTTTTGTTCTCCGCATTTATGAAGAAATAAAACGATCGGTTAATACTTTTTCAACGTTGATTTTAATAGTCTTGTTATACGATTGGGTACGGCAGTTACATAGGGATAAAACCTCGAACGCTACAAATTACGGTAAGGGAAGAGATGAACGAATGAGATCCAGCGGGCCGAACGAATGCCGCTTAACGCGGCGGGAATTTGAAGTCGTCTCCTTAATCGTATTCAAAGGCTGTACGAACCAGGAGCTGGCGAGCAGGCTGTGCATTAGCGAGAAGACGGTAAAAAATCATGTCGCGAACATTTTTAAGAAGATGAATATTACGAGCGTCCGGAAGCTGATGTCGATTTGTATGAGAGGTCTGCTCGCAGACGGCGGCATGTACACCGACAATACCGAATACCGTCAGGCCAGATTGGCAATGGCGCTGGACAAATGGAGCAAATAACGTGGCCGGCGGATAAATAGAGGGGGAAAGCTCGCCCCTCTATTTTTTTATGAACTTATATCCGACTCCCCAGACGGTCTTGATATACTGCGGTTCCTTCGGATTTGCCTCGATTTTTTTGCGAAGATTTGTTATATGTACGTCGATTGCTCGTTCGTTAATGTAGGAATCGATGCCTCGTATCGCATTAATGAGTTCTTCACGGCTGAACACTTTGGCCGGATTATGGTAAAGCAGCTTCATAATTTCAAATTCCGAATAAGTCGTCTCGATCTCTTGGCCGTTGCAAATAAGCAATCGGCGCGCCATATCGAGCGTCAGCGTCCAATCATCCGCAGCAGCCGGGGCAATCGGCTCCGAGGATGCCGCCGCGGCCGCAAGAGGCTGCAAGCCTCCCGTGCGGCGCAGAACGGCTTCGATGCGCGCTTTCAGCTCCTGCATGCTGAACGGCTTGCATAAGTAGTCGTCCGCTCCCTCCGTGAGCGATTGAATGCGCTCCGACACCTTGGTCTCGGCCGAGGTGACGATAATCGGGATGTTCGTATATTCTCTTAGCAAAGCGCAGGCGTTAATGCCTTCGGTATCCGGCAGCATTAAATCCAGCAGAATAACGTTCGGCGGAAAGTCCGTAAGCGATCGTATCCCTTCTCCAGCACTTGGAACGCGCGTCACTTCATATTGCTCTTCCGTTAGATAGAGGCTCAACATGTCTCCAAAGATGTTATCATCTTCAATAATCAGAACCTTCGTCATGGTTGCTCCCGCCTTAATCAAACGAATGTTAGCAAAACTAATACTTTCCTAATATTTGAATCCCCATAATTATTATATTATGTCGAAATATGTGCGTCTATCGTTATTTAAGTATAATAGGGGTAGACCGATGTCGTTGCATACGGCACACTCCGGGAGGAATACGGACTCATGTTGGAGCACTACTTGTTGAATGTGACCTTGCTCGCGATCTTCGTATTTATAGGCGCGCAGTTGTATCATCACCCTTGGACTAGCCGTATGCCGTCCTCCCTTCGTATGATATCGACGGGACTATATTGCGGGTTAACCGGCGTGATTCTTCATCATTTCGGAGTGGCCTACGGCGAGGATTACGTGCTAGACCTGCGGACGACCGCGATGATCGTCGCCGTTTGTTCCGGCGGCTGGCGAGCGGGTCTTATCTCGATTGCCGTCATGACGCTGCCCGAAACGACCGATCCGTCCGTCTGGCTGCGGTCGGTTATCGTCGGGTTAATCAATGCATCGGTTGCTGCGGCGGCGATAAGGCTCGTACGTTCCTTCTGGCGCCGCTGGCTGATGCTCGCTATGCTGCCGGCGTTCACTTACTTGTCGGCGGGTCTGGTACTGGGCGTAGCGATCATGGAGCGGGAAGCGCTGTCTTTTCAATTCATTGCCATGCTCGGCACTTTATTTATCGGATCGTTCCTGCGCTATTTGCAGCGGGTATACGAATGGCGCTTTCAATTGGAAGAAGCAAGAGACGAGCTGAGCACTACGCTAAGCCTGCAGTATGGACTTACGTTCAAATTAGTGAAGGCGGACGGACAATTCGTATACAAAATGATTAGCGGCAAGCTGATGCAGCGTGCGATCGGAATCGAAAAAGATTTTATGGAAAACTTGAAGGCGTTCACGGTGCTGACCCGCGCTAGCGATATCGCCTATCTGTCGGGCCAATACGAGAAAGTGTGGAAGAGCGGCGAGCCAAGCAGCTTCGAAGGAAAATTGTCGGGCTTTAATCTGTGGATCACGCTGGACCCGATTGTGGAGAACGGGAAAGTAGTCTCGATTATCGGCTGCGTCATGGATGTGACCGAAAGCAAGGAAGCCGAGAAGCGAATAAGCGCGAACGAGGCTCGCTATCGTTCGCTCGCCGAGAACCCGCAGGACTGTATACTGGAGCTGGATATGGACGGGCGAATCCGATTCGCCAACAGCTATTTCGGCCAAGTGGTCGGCGTCGAGCCGGAGCGGATCGCAGACTGCGGACTCGGATTGTTTGATTTGAAGTGGTCCATTAACGAAGGGCAGTGGCGGAAGCAGTTGAAGGAATTGGTCGCCACCGGCAAGAAGAAACGATTCGAGACAAGCATTGTGCAGGCGGACGGGAGGGCAAGCGAGTATTACGTTACGCTGTCGATTATAACGGGTTCCGCCGAAGAAGGACTTTCGCTCATCTGCAGCATGCACGAAATTACCGATTTGAAGCTCGCCGATCGGGAAAGCCAGGCGAAGAGCCGGTTTCTGGCGAGAGTCAGCCACGAAATCCGTACGCCGCTGAACGGCATTATCGGCATGTCGCAGTTGATGAAGCAGACCGAGCTGACCGATATTCAGCAAGATTACGTACATAAGATATTGTCTTCCTCCCATCTGCTGCTTGGTATTATTACCGATATTCTCGACCTGTCCAAAATTGAAGCCGGCAAGCTGAACATGGAGCGGAGCGAGTTCCAAATGGAGGAGCTGCTGGATGAGCTGACAAGTACGCTCGGCGTATTGAAAGGGATCAAGCAGATCGAGGTGATTCTCGATTCGGAAGCGGGACTGCCCGATCGGGTTGTCGGCGATCCGTTAAGGCTCAAACAAATATTAATGAACTTATGCAGCAATGCGATCAAGTTTACGGACGACGGACATGTTCTGATTCGCGTACAGCGTGTGAGTCATACGGAAAGCAAGGCAAGGCTCAGGTTTACGGTTGAAGATACGGGAATCGGCATGACGGGCGATCAGATTCGCATGCTGTACGAGCCGTTCTGGCAAGCCGAGCATGACAGCGGCAGAACGTTGACCGGCACGGGACTCGGGCTGGCGATCGTGAAGGAGCTCGTGGTGCTGCTGGGCGGAGAAATGGGGGTTCTGAGCGAGCCGGGGGTCGGGAGCCGGTTTCAATTCGAGCTTGATTATGCCGTCGCCAACCGCTACGAGCCTAGGAATTGGACGATAGAAGCGGATAACGGGCCGTTCCATGTCCACATTGTAGAGGATAACGAGCGGATGAGAGACGTAATGATACGGTCTATGCAGTCGTTCGGCTGCCATGTCACGACTTCTCCGACATGGGACCATCTATACGCCTTTCTGGAAGGGGCGGAAAGCGTCGTCTATCCGGTTCATTGCCTTGTGCTGGATATGGAGATGGACGATATGTATGGAGAGCATACGTGGAACCGGTTAATGGGCCTGACCGGCGATAAGCCGATCTCCCTTGTCGCCGCCTCGTCCGCTTATGCAAGAGAAGAGATTGTACAAATGATGGGCGGTCGGCTTCCCGATGCGATGCTCAACAAGCCGGTGAGCCGGCTGGAGCTGTTCCGAACGCTGCAGCGCGCCGCTTTGACGAGCGGAGAGCGGTCCGCCGCAGGCGCTGCCGCGGATGCCCGTATCGTCGGCAAAGAGTCGGTTCAATCGGCCGTTGCCCGCGTATTGCTCGTCGAGGACAATGTCATTAATCAGCAGGTGGCCGTCGAGCTGCTCGAATACCGGGGATTCGAGGTGGTCGTTGCAGGAAACGGACTCGAAGCGTTGGAGCAGCTAGAAGCGAGCGAGGTCGATATGATCCTAATGGATATGTATATGCCGCTGCTCAACGGCTACGAGACATCGAAACGAATTCGGGAGCAGGAAGCCTACCGGGACATTCCGATCGTGGCACTGACCGCCAACGCCATGCAGCACGATCATCAATCGTATTACGAGGCGGGCATTAACGATATTTTGTTGAAGCCGCTCGATGCCGAATTGTTAAGCAAATGTATGGACAAGTGGCTGTCGTCCGTTCGGCTGCGCAGCAAGCGGACGTCCGAGCAGACGCTGATCGAGGACATCCGGCTTCGCGTCAAAGGCATCGACATGGACGGCGTACTGCGACGGCTTGAAGGAAAAGGCTCCATTCTGCTTCACATTCTGCAACTGTTCAAGAAAGAATATACGGCATTCGCGGATCGGCTAATCCGGCTCGTGGAAGAGGGACGGCTTCGGGAAGCGGAGCGCGAGGCGCATACGCTGATCGGCGTTGCCCGCAATTTGTCCGCGCATCGGCTAGCCGTTGCCGCTATCCAATTGGAAGCGGTGCTGCTGGACAATCCGGCCGCCTATCGTCCGGCGCTGGACGCCGTAATGGCTGAAGCGAGCACCATCATCGATTCGCTTACGGCCAACTGATCGATGCGAGCAAGCGACGAAAAACCGTCTGCTATCCGTTAACGGATAGCAAACGGTTTTATTTTTGTTGGGCAATATTAATAAACAGCAAATACATTCAGAAGAACTTTCCTAATAATTACTGTATATACTTCGTTCTAGGATATAACAGTGCGGAGGTGCGAGCATGAATTTGCTTCCTTATTACAGGAGTCAGTTTATTGCTAATTGTATAAAACATGAGCCGGAATGGGCCGAATCGCTGCTGGACGACAGCATGAGCCATTGGTATCGCAATCGGGTCAGATTCCATGAGTTTTTTCGCGTCATGAATCGCGATGGACAAGTTTATTTTGAATATTCCGTTACGCTTCCTGTCGAGTATTTCAGAACGGAACGACAGGAGCTGCCTTATCCGCGCGCAGTGCCGAGCGGAATGACGTTCTTCCGCAACGAGCAGTACGTCCTGATGGCGTATAAGCTTACTGCCGAGAAGATGAACGGATCGGTTATCCGATTCCTGTTCAAAGCGAGAAGCGAGACCGCCCAGATGATCGATTTCTCAAACGGCTCCGTACGCAAGCGGCGGTGCGCCGGCCTAGGATCGTGTTGAGAGGCATGCCGTACCGCGTGTTAGTCGCGGGCAAAAAGCGGGAGGCCGTGAGCGTTGATGAATGATTATACGACAATAAAGCCTCGATTCAAGCAACGGTTTCATATTCGTAAATTGTCGACGCGGCTCATGCTGGCAATCTTTTTGATTGCGGTCGTTATCGTCGCCTCGACGGCATTCTCGTTATTCATTCCGAATTCCGCGCTGTTCCAGAAGCAGGTCAAGAAGGAGCTTGGCTGGCAGACCGACATTATTGCGCTAAAGCTGGACGAAGAGATTCAATCCCAATTCCCGAAGGGCAATCCCGAGTACGACGGCTCCGGTTATCCGATCGGTCAGGCGGCTCAGAGCGTCAGCAGCGCGACCATCGGCAAGACCGGCTACGCGGTGCTCGTAGACAGCCAAGGCGTTATACAAAGCCATCCGAATCCAAGCCTGATCGGATCGAAGCTGGCCGACCTGAAGCTGCCTGAGGTGCTTGCGGCGTACGAGTCGGTACGCAAGGGGAATAAGGACGTCAGCTACAATTATACGTTCAATGGCGTTCATAAGATCGGCCACTCCAGCGCTACGAAGAACGGCTATGTCATTCAGATGGCCGTACCGAAAAACGAATTGACGGAGCCGCTTACGGATATGATGCGAACGGCTCTTATCGCGGCCGCGCTCGTAACGCTGGCCGCCATCGGATTGACTTGCGTATTCGCGGCGAGATGGGCCAAGCCGACCGTATATTACCGAGGCGGTTCAGCAAATTAAGCAGACGAAAGAGGTTGAGCGGCGAATGGGGCCGTTCGGCCTCTTTTATTTATTGCACGCTAATGACGGCGAATGGGGGACGTGTCGAAATCTCGTTGATTTTGCGACCGCAGACATGCTACCATCTTTTTGCAGGATATCTATTGGTTGATAGGAGCTGGTCATGATGAATGTCAATGTACTCATCTATCTCAGCCAATACAGCACGCTGCTGATCGGGCTGATCGTTGTGACCAGGTGGATCTACCCGTACTTGTCGAAGAAGGTCGTCGGGTGGAAAACCGTTAGCTACGGCTTGCTGTTCAGTCTGATGGGGCTCCTTATTATGCAGATGCCGCTTGAGACCAGTCATAGCCTGCACATGGACGCCCGGCTTGTAAGCGTCGTGCTGTCCGGTATTTTTGGCGGGCCGTGGTCGGTCTTGACGACGACGCTCGTCATCGGTCTATACCGGCTATCGCTCGGCGGAGCGGTTATTTTTCCGATGGGATCGCTCGTATGCACCGCGCTGCTCAGTGTCGTCGGCTACTATCTTCGGCTTCAATTCGAGCGCCGCTTCATATGGCTGGCGTGGCTGCTCGGGCTCGCTGTCGGGGGACAGACCGTTCTATGGGCGTTTCTGGCGCCTGCGGAAAGCATCGAGCTGTTCTTCCACGAATTCGGCCGCACGTTTATTGTTTTTCATACGATTGCCATACCGCTCTTCTACTCTGTGATGGCGTACGAGATTAAGCGCTACGAGACGGAGCGGACGCTTGTCCATTACAAGGAGCATTTGGAGGAGCTTGTCGACATACGAACGCAGGAGCTGGAGGCGAACAATTCGCTGCTGGCGGATGCGAAGCAATCGGCAGAGGCGGCGAGTCGGGCGAAGAGCGATTTTCTGGCCAATATGAGCCACGAGATCCGGACGCCAATGAACGCCATTGTCGGGCTTAATCATTTGATGAGACAGACGGATCTGACGGAGCGGCAGCAGGATTATTCGAACAAAATGATGCTGTCGGCCACCCATCTGATTACGATTATTAACGATATATTAGACTATTCCAAAATAGAAGCGAACAAAATCGTGCTCGAGAGGATTGATTTTGATCTGTTCGAGGTGCTGCATAACGTTTCCAACGTCATCGACGTGAAAGCGTACGAGAAAGGGCTGAACATTCAATTCGTCATTCATCACGAGGTTCCGCAGTTGCTCGTCGGCGACCCGCATCGGCTGGGCCAAGTGCTTATTAATTTGCTGAACAACGCCGTCAAGTTTACCGACCGGGGAGAGATATCGATCGAGATCGATCGGGAGCCTTCGCGGGAGGACGATCATGGCGTGACGCTGCGCTGCTCCGTTCGCGATACGGGCATCGGCTTAACGAAGGAGCAGCAGTCGAAGCTGTTCCGTCATTTTACGCAAGCGGACATGTCGACGACTCGCAAATACGGCGGTACGGGGCTGGGGCTCGTCATCAGCAAGGAGCTTGTCCAACGGATGGGAGGCGCGATTACGGTCGAGAGCGAGCCGGGGCAAGGAAGCTGCTTTACGTTCATGGCACGGTTCGAGCTCGGCTCGCATTCGTTCGTCAATATTCAGAAGGATAGTGCGGTTCGGTTCTTGAACGTGCTTCTCGTCTGCGACGAGCCGGATATGCAGAAGGTGCTGAGAAGTCAATTGGAGCAGTTCCAGTTCCAGGTTGCCGTAGCGGAGACGGAAGCGGACGCTATCGACCGGCTGTATGCCGGAGGCCGTTATGATCTCGTTATTGTCGATTGGAAGATGGACCATGAGGATCCGATACAATTGGCCGAGCGGATCAACCAGTACGGCTCCGAGCCGATGCAGGTCATCGTGCTCGTCAGCGCCTATCACGATCTGGAGCTGCAGCAGCGGATTCGTCATACGTCGATCGAGAAAGTGCTGTACTATCCAATGAGCCAGTCGCAGCTTTACAACGAAATGGTGGGTTTATTCCGCAAGCATGTGCTGGACAAGCAGCGCTACGGGAACGGGCAGGAGCAGCGGCAGCAATATTCGCCGCTGCGGGAAATCTCAATCATGCTGGTAGAAGACAATGAAATTAACCAGCAGGTTGCTTCGGAGATGCTGAAAGGGATCGGCGCTTCGGTCGATATCGCTTCGAACGGCGCGGAGGCGCTGCAATTGCTCGACGACAAGCGGTACGATATTATTTTGATGGATTTGCAAATGCCGTTGATGGACGGAATCGAAGCGACCCGCCGCATTCGGCAGCGAGACGACGGGAAGGATGTAACGATCATCGCAATGACTGCCGACGCGATGAAGGGCATCAAGGAGAAGGTGCTGGAGAACGGGATGAACTCGTATATTACGAAGCCTTTTGAACCGGCTCAGCTATATGCGCTGCTGCAGCGCTTCGCGCGCAGCCGGCGCCGCGCCGAAGCCGCGCCGGCGGGAGAACGCCAGGCGCTGCCGGATCGTCTGCCCGGACTGCATCTGGCGGAAGCGATGGAGCGGCTTCGCGGCAACCGGGCGTTCTATCGGGGCATTCTTATCCGGTTCGCAAGCGACCATTCACAGTCCGTTCGGGATATCGGCGAGGCGATTGCCGAAGGCGACCGCAAACGGGCGGAGCTGCTGATCCATACGCTGAAGGGGATAGCGTCCAATCTCGGAGCGGGCGAGCTTGCCGAGATGGCGGAATCGGTTCAGGCCGCTCTGCCTGCCGAGGACCAGACGCTGCTGCGCCGGCAGTTGGAGAAGCTGGACGATCGCTTGGCAATCGTGCTGCAGTCGATTCTCATTGCGGTGCCGATGCTGGAAGACGAGATTGGATAGGAGGAAGGGAAGGGGCCGATTGGCGGGCGATCCGTCCCGCCGCCTGCTTCACGACGCTTCTTGGGTCCGCGCGATGGTGCGGAAAAGCCTGCACGATGCGCTTCAGCGCCAAGCGCGGACAAAACAAAAACAGGGAGGCTCGCGGTCGAGCCTCCCTGTTTTCTTATCGGGCGCTAGCCGCGGCCCCATGCGAGCATTTTTTTCTGGAACTCTTTCGGCGAACAGTCGTTGTATTTGCGGAACATTTTGTAGAAATGCGCCATGTTGGGCATCCCGATCCGCTCCCCGACCTCCGATATGCTTAAATCCTTCGTCAGCAGAATCCGCTCCGCCCACTTGATCTTGCGGTAATTCACGTACTCCGTAAACGAAAGCCCGATTGATTTCTTGAAAAACTTGACGAAGTAGTAGTAGCTCATATTGGCCAATTTGCATACTTCCTCGACTTGAATCCGATCCGTCAGATGGTTCTCGACGAACGTGAGCACGGGGCGGAGCCTCATCCGGTCGAAATCGTCCTGTCCGCTCAGTACTTCCTTGCTGTCGTTGCGGATAATGATAAGAAGCAACTGCTTAATCAGCATGCTGACCGCCAGCTCATAACCGATTCGCTTGTCCGTCGCTTCGCGAAGAATGGAGCGGATGCAGGCGGCGGCCTCGCGTTTCAGCAGAGGATTGTCTTGAAAAATATAGTTGGCGCTGCTCAGCGGATTCTGCGTCTCGGCAAAATAGCGCATAAACGGAATCGTGCTGCTGTCGAAAAACTGCTCCAAATCAAATTGAAGCACAATGTAGTTCAGCGGTACGCCAAAACTTCTGTCGCGGTGAAGCTGCGACGAGCCGATCAGCGCGATATCCCCGGCTTCCAGCCGGAATCGCTCTTCCTGCACGTCAACGTCCAAGCCGCCCTCATTGACGAGCAGCACTTCCACTTCCCGATGATAGTGCCAATCGATATAGGCATCGTGTACGCGGGTTGTCGAATAAATTTTTAATGACAAAAGAGGGTTTTCATAAGCGACTTTCTCGTTCAATATTTCCAATGATCGTACCCCCGAATGACAAAATCACATAAAAGCATCGCTACAACCAGCCTTACCAATATAATAAGCGCTGCAATATACTAAGTCTAGTGTAAGAGCAACAATCCGTAGTTTTAAGGGAGGATACGATCTTGTCTAAAGTACGCGTAGGCATTATTGGATGCGGCGGTATCGCGAACGGCAAACATTTGCCGGCGCTCTCTAAAGTGAAAGAAGTGGAAATTGCGGCCTTCTGCGATATCGTGCTGGAGCGCGCGGAGCAGGCGAAGGCGAAGTACGGCTCGGAAGATGCCGTCGTATATGAAAGCTACACGGAGATGCTGAAGGACGGCTCGATCGACGTTGTGCATGTGTGCACGCCGAACGATTCGCATGCCGATATTACGATTGCGGCGCTCGAAGCGGACAAGCACGTCATGTGCGAGAAGCCGATGGCGAAGACGGCGGCCGACGCTCGCCGTATGCTGGAGGCGGCGAAGCGCACGGGCAAGAAGCTGAGCATCGCGTATCAGAACCGGTTCCGGGCGGATAGCCGTTATTTGAAGGACGCCGCGCAGGCGGGCGAGCTTGGAGAGGTTTATTTTGCCAAGGCGCATGCGATTCGCCGTCGCGCCGTGCCGACGTGGGGCGTATTCCTCGACGAGGAGAAGCAAGGCGGCGGACCGCTTATCGATATCGGCACGCATGCGCTCGATCTTGCGCTGTGGATGATGGACAATTATAAGCCGAAGGCCGTTCTTGGACGCGCCTATCACAAGCTGTCGCAGCGCGAGAATGCGGCGAACGCTTGGGGACCGTGGGATCCGAAGCAATTCACGGTCGAGGACTCCGCATTCGCGATGATTACGATGGAGAACGGCGCATCGCTCGTGCTGGAGTCGAGCTGGGCGCTGAACTCGCTTGAGGTGGACGAAGCGAAAGTAACGCTGTGCGGCACGGAAGCGGGCGCCGATATGAAGAACGGGCTTCGCATTAACGGCGAAAGCAACAGCCGTCTGTATACGAAGGAAATCGAGCTGTCGAGCGGCGGCGTCGCTTTCTACGAGGGCGCATCGGACGATCCGGCGGAGCTGGAAGCGCGTGCGTGGATCGAGCATGTTCTGTATGACAAGGAGCTGGTCGTGAAGCCGGAGCAAGCGCTTGTCGTATCCGAGATTCTTGAGGCGATTTACGAGTCCTCGCGCACGGGCAAAGCGATTTATTTCGAATAAACGTTTCAATTTATAATAAGGGCGGCGCAGAGCATATTCTGCGCCGCCCTTATTCATGATGCGAGCGGGAGCGGTCAAGCGCGTGTGCTTGCGTTCTGCTCGAACAGCTTGACGATCTCGATGATGACGTTCGTTGCGCGGAGCATGTTGTCGACCGAGACGTATTCGTATTTGCCGTGATAGTTCTCCCCGCCTGTAAAAATGTTCGGCGTCGGCAGCCCCATATACGACAATTGCGAGCCGTCCGTGCCGCCCCGAATCGGGATGACGATCGGCTCGATATCGAGATTGCGCATCGCCTGATAGGCAAGGTCGACGATATGCTTCACCGGCTCGATTCGATCGCGCATGTTGTAATACTGGTCCTTCATCTCCAGCGCGATGCTGGAAGGGCCGTACGTATCGCGAAGCTCGTTCACGATCCGCTCGATATACGCCTTGCGAGCATCGAATTTCTCCCGGTCGTGGTCACGGATGATGTAGAGAAGCTGCGTCTGCTCGACCGTGCCTTGGAACGAGATCAGATGATAGAAGCCTTCATAGCCTTCCGTGAATTCGGGCGCTTCCTGCGCGGGCAGCTTGGCGTGCAGCTCCATTGCGATTTTGGACGAGTGGACCATCTTGCCTTTCGCGGTGCCGGGATGCACGTTGCTGCCTTGAATCGTAATGCGGGCCTGCGCGGCGTTGAAGCTCTCGTACTGCAGCTCGCCGAGCGGTCCGCCATCGACCGTATATGCATACTTCGCGCCGAATGCGGCCACGTCGAACCGATGCGGACCTCTGCCGATCTCCTCGTCCGGGGTGAAGGCGACGCGAACCTTGCCGCGCTTGATCTCCGGATGGCGGATGAGGTAGTCCATTGCGGTCATAATTTCGGCGATGCCTGCCTTATCGTCGGCGCCGAGCAGCGTCGTGCCGTCGGTCGTCACGAGCGTATGGCCCGCGTAGCCGGCCAGCTCGGGAAATTCCCGGGGCGACAGTACAACGCCGAGCGATTCGTTCAGCACGATATCGCCGCCGTCGTAGCTGTCCACAATCTGCGGCTTCACGTTGGCGCCGGTGAAATCGACCGCCGTATCGAGATGGGCGAGGAAGCCGATTGTGTCTGCCGGCTTGTCCGTGTTGGCGGGCAGCGTCGCCATGACGTAGCCGTTCTCGTCGACGGTCACCTCCGTCATGCCGATTGCCTTCAACTCGCTTTCCAGTTGGCGGGCAAGCGTCCATTGCCCGGGCGTCGAAGGGCATGAGGCGCTGTCGTCGTTCGATTGCGTGTCGACGGTGACGTAAGAGACGAACCGCCGGATCATATCGTTTTTCATAGGTAATGGCCTCCGTTCTTGGCTGGCTAGCTCTCATGGATGGGTCGCTTTTTTAATTTTAACACGAAGGGGGAGGGAAGACGAATGGCGTCGAACGACGAGCGGAGTACGGGAGACGATTTCAGATAAGAAAAAGGCCGTTTCGAAGGTCATTCGATATGACCTTCGAAACGGCCTTTCCGTTGTTACTCGGGCTGCTCCGGCTGTTCTTCCGGCGGCCGGGTCAGCTTCAGCCGGCCGGACTTCGACAGCGCTTCTCGCAGCAGAAATTCGATATGGCCGTTGACGCTGCGGAATTCGTCGCCGGCCCATCGCTCCAGCGCGCGGTACAGCTCCGGATCGAGGCGGAGCGGGAAAGCTTTCTTTTCTTTGCCCACTTTTCCTGTCCTCTAGCTGTACAGCGATCCCGCGTTAATGACCGGCGTGGCCGCGCGATCGGATACGATCGATACCATCAGATTGTTGACCATCGCGGCGCGCCGCTCGACATCGAGCTGGATGCCGTTCGCTTCGAGCTGCTTCAGCGCGGAATCGACCATGCCGACGGCGCCTTCGACGATCTGCTGACGGGCGGCGACGATGGCAATTGCCTGCTGGCGCTGCAGCATGGCGCTTGCGATTTCCGGCGCGTAGGCCAGATGGGTCAGGCGCGTCTCGATCAGTTCCACGCCTGCCACGTTAAGGCGAGTTTGCAGTTCCCGCATCAGCTCGGCGGCCACTTCATCCGCGTTGCCGCGAAGCGAGGCCTCCGGCTGCGTGCCGAACGTATCGTACGGATACTGTGCGGCGATATGCCGGATGGCCGTCTCGCTCTGAATGGCGACGAATTTCTCGTAATTGTCGACGTTGAAGCTGGCCGTGGCCGTGTCGGTCACTCTGAAGACGACGACCGCGCCGATCTCGATCGGATTGCCTTCCAGATCGTTCACCTTCAGCGTCTGGCTGTTGAAGTTGCGCACTTTAAGCGATACTTTCGACTTGTTCGAGAACGGCAATACCATCCATAAGCCGCTCTCGCGCACCGTGCCTTTATAAGAGCCGAAGAACGTAATGACCTTTGCTTCGTTCGGCTGAACGATCAGCAGCGAGGATACGGCGACGATGAAGACGACAAGCAGTACAATGCCGAGCACAATGAGAGAAACTTCCGGTTCGATGGCATTGGAGCCGAAAATAATAAGCGCGATTCCGCCCGCGAACGAGACGAGCGACAGCAGCAGCGCCAAATATCCGTTCATATACCACCCTTTGAATTCTTTTATCAAATTAAGCACTCCCCTTATGGTGAAAATGATGTGAATCATTTTGATATAAATATGATATCACTTTTTACAAATACAAGCAATAGGGGCGGGTCGTAAAAAAACGTCCAGGCCATATGGCTTGGACGTCCAGATTGTCGAAAACCCGAGTGCCTTGTTTTGTTATAAGACGCGGAGGCAAGGCCGGTCGAACAGATGCATCACTGAAATAAGAGCCCGGCACGGACGGTTATTTGACTCGCTAATGATTCCACCTCTGACTAAGCGTCTCGAATGGGCTCCTAATCCTTAAACAAACGTTACTTCCAGCACATGGCGAGCTATTAAGCGGCCTTGGGAAGCACTTATTTGACTGCGTGCGAGGTTCATAACGAAATAAGCGCCCATCTAGGACCCATCAAGACCCATCGAGGACCCACCAAGGGCGTTTATTTCGTTCACAGGCCGTCGAGCGAGACGTTCCTTGACACGACAGCTTGAACATACCAAGTCATGCGACTTGAGCGTCTCTTGCTCGATCCGGGCCGGTCCGCTACAGAGATGGCCCGCGCTCGAACTCGTCGCGCACTTGGCGGAGCAGCGCCGGATCGGCGCATACGTCGTAGGCGGTGGCGGCGAGCGTCGCGGCGCCGAACAACAGCCCTTCCATCGCGCGCGGCAGCATCGCGGCATCGCGGAATTCGATCGTATGAAGCTGGAAGGGCTCGTTCACGACTTGAATATAAGGGTGAATGGCCGGGCAGCGAACCGATACGTTGCCGAGATCGAGCGAGCCGTTGTCTTTGCCGGACTTGATCGCGTCCGACGGCACGCCGCCCTCGATCAGATTGGCGGTGAACAGCCGCGACAGCGTCTCGTTCGTCCGCAGCTCGTCGTACGAATATTCGTACGCGTTCGTCCGCAGCGTACAGCCGGTTTGCAGCGCGGCGCCCTCGGCGCAGCGCACGGCGCGCTGCGTCAGCTCGTTCGTATACGCCCGATCGGCGGAGCGGAAATAAAACTTGGCCGACGCATAATCGGGTATGATGTTCGGCGCCTGACCGCCGGCGTCGATAATGCCGTGAATCCGGGCGTCGCTTCGCACCTGCTGGCGCATCGCGTTCAGCGCGTTGAACAACGCAATGACCGCATCGAGCGCATTGACGCCTTCGTGCGGGTTGGCTGCGGCATGCGCCGTCTTGCCGTAAAATTCGAATTGCATCGCATCCATCGCGAGCGACTTGCCCGATTTCTCGTACGCGTGATACGGGTGAGCCATAAGCGCGAACGAGCAGTCGTCGAACAAGCCGGCCTGCGCCATCGTTACTTTTGCGCCTTTGGTTTCCTCCGCCGGGGTGCCGTACACGCGAATCGATCCGCCTGTCTCGTGTATGACCGACTTGAGACCGACGGCGGCGGCGACGCCCATAACGCCGATAATATGATGGCCGCACGCGTGGCCGATTTCCGGCAGCGCATCGTATTCGCACAGAAAAGCGGCGACCGGCCCCGGCTTGCCGGAGTCGTACGTTCCGACGAATGCGGTCGGGATATCGAGCGTGCCGCGCTCGACCGTAAAGCCGTGCCGCTCCAGCTCGTCCGCGAGCAGCGCAGACGAGCGGAATTCCTCGTGTCCAAGCTCCGGATGCGCGCCGATGTCCAGCGACATCGCAACCCAGCGCTCGGCATTGTCGTGAATCGTGTTCCGAATTTTCGATTTGATTGTCATATCGGAAGTGTCTCCTTTCAAATGGATGAAATATGCGGCCCGCGCAAACGATAAGAACGAGAAATATTGGATAATGTCGAGCTGTATCGAATTATTATTGTTTTGTCGAACATCATCACTATAATGGAAACGGTATTGCCATGATACACCAAGAGAAGAGATTACATCATGAGAAAGTGGATGACCGTGCCTGCTGATATCCATTTCACCAGCATTTATTATAACGCGGAGCAAGGGGTTCTCGTCAAAAAGGCTGCTGCCGATGCGTTCCATTCCTTCGACGCGTCATGAAGAAGCTGGCGGCGCAAGGGATGACGATGGTTATCGTGACGCACGAGATGGGGGGCGACCGCGAGAGCCGCGAACGAAGTCTTTTTTGAGCAAGGTGCTGTAATCGAATCGATTATGAACGAACAAGAGGCCGTTCTGCTGCTGCGCAGAACGGCCTCTTGTCGATTCGTTAACGGACGGTATTGCGAATCGCAATCGCAATGGGATCGGGTGTTGCGTTGTACGAATGGAAATGACGACAATCAGGACGTAGTCGATCGGATGCAGAATCATACGGTGGAGCGAAAGCAATCGGCTAGATCGATTCGCCTTCCGACGAGCTGGGCATGCTTGGACCCTGGGAGCTCGCTAATGAAGCGGAGCCGCCCGCAGCGCCGTTCGGAAGCGTTCCGGGTTCCTCGGCAAGCTCGGCGAACGATTTGATGCGGCCGTGGGTCGGATGCTGGTTATGCTTGCGCTGGTGCCAGGCGTTAATGCGGCGGTTTTTCGAAGTGGTCATGGGTGTGGATGCTCCTTCCGCTCGTAAGAATGCGATGCGCGGCTTTAGCCACTTCACTAGCATGGGCGCGAACGGCCCAAATCATGTGTCCGGAACGCTTGCAATCGTTAGAAACAAATCGAATGCTGTCGAAAGTTTACATTCCCCTAACAAAACTGTGCAGTTCCGTTGAACAAGTACGATTATAGTAAACGCCATATACAGAAAAGGATGGGAGTGGTAAGAATGGCGTTTCAAACGTACGAGGCAGAGACGGCGGAGCCGAAAGCGGCTGCAATTGCGGATCATTCGACGGGGCATAGGCTTGACGGAGCAAACGGCAAGGAGAAGCGGCGTGAAAACGGTCAGGCCGTGCAAATCAAACGGTATATGCGCAATCCGTTAATTGTAAACGCCGACTGTAGCTGCGTTGACATGCTTAAACGGTTCAAGCGCAGCGAGGAAGCCGACTGCGCGGTCGTGGTTGCGCCGGACAACAAGCCGCTCGGCTTAATTATGCGCAACCGGTTTTATTATTATTTGAGCCAGCGATTCGGCGCCGAACTGTATTACGATAAGCCGGTCACCAAGCTGATGGATGCGAATCCGCTTGTCGTGGAATCGGACACGCCGCCCGCCAGCCTGATCGGACATGCGCTGACGAGGGACGAAGCGACGCTGTACAACAGCGTCATTGTGACGGAGCGGCAGGCGCTCGTCGGCGTGCTGACGGTCGGCGATTTGCTCCTCATCTCCCGCGACGTGCAAGAGGCGGCCGTGAGGCAGCAAGCGGCGACGCTGCACGAGGCGCGCGAGCTGATGTCGGCGATCGATCGGGCGGTGTCGGAGGTGAAAGTATCGACCTCCGAGGGAGCCGCGTTGTCGGGCGAGATGGTCGAGATGACGCTGCAAGGCAAGACGGAGCTGGATCAAGTGAAAGCGGCCTTCGAGCGGCTGAACGGCCAAGCGGCGGAGCAGGAGCAGCAGTTCGACGAATTGCAGAACCGGGCGAACGACGTTGGCCAAGTGACGCTGCTTATCCGGGAATTGGCGGAATCGTGCAATTTGCTGGCCGTTAACGCAACGATCGAGGCGGCGAGAGCCGGCGAGCACGGGCGAAGCTTCGCGGTCGTGGCGGACGAGGTGCGCAAGCTGGCGATGGAGACGAAGCAATCGACGGAGAAAATTGCCGGCCTGATTAAAGGCATCCAAGGCGCAATCGAGCGGACGAGCCGATTGAACGGGCAGAGCCGCGCCGAGACGACGGCGAGCAGCCGATACATATGGACGGCGGCGGCCGCCTTCGAACGGCTGTTCAAAGCGGCGGCTCACAACAGCGACAGCAGCCGGAAAATTGCCGAGCTGACCGATCAAGCGTACGTTCAGTCCGCGAGCGTACAGGAGCGGATGTCCGCGCTTGCCGGTACGATGATGAAAAAAAATTAAACAAGGGAGCGAACCCGCATTCATTTCTCTTTACCATATATTCACATGAAGATAATTTTCTCTTAACAGAGGGGCTTTACTATAAAGCTTGTACATAGCATGTACGATACCTTATCGAGGAGTGGTCATCTTGTTTAAGAAATTGGCGGTGAAGCTGTCGGTTGTCGCAGCTTGCTTGTCGCTGCTGCTGTCGGCTCAAGCCGGCGCGGCGGATAATTTGAAAGGCACGATCGAAATCGACGGTTCGAGCACCGTGTATCCGATTACGGAAGCGGTCGCCGAGGAATTCGGCAAGCTGCACAAGGATGTCCGCGTAACGGTCGGCGTATCCGGCACGGGCGGCGGCTTCAAGCGGTTCTGCGCAGGCGAAATCGCAATCGCCGATGCATCGCGTCCGATCACGGACAGCGAAAGGGCGGCTTGCAAATCGAAAAACATTTCGTACAGCCAATTGACGGTTGCGTATGACGGCATCACGATTGCGATCAACAAAGACAACAAATGGGCGCAAAAGCTGACCGTCAGCGAGCTGAAAAAAATTTTTGACAAAGATTCGAAAGTAAAAACATGGGCGGATGTCCGCTCCGGATTCCCGAACGAGGAAATTAAGATTTACTCGCCGGGCAGCGATTCGGGCACGTTCGACTTCTTCACGGAGAAAGTAAACGGCAAATCGAAGCAGAGCCGCAACGATAAACAAATGACGTTCAGCGAAGACGACAACGTCCTCGTCGAAGGGATTGCGAAAGACAAATATGCAATCGGCTACTTCGGCTACGCTTACTACGTCGAGAACAAAACGAAGCTGAAAGCGGTCGTTATCGACAAAGAGAACAATAAAGGCGCAATCGGTCCTTCGGCCAAAACGATCGCCAACGGCATGTACTTCCTGTCCCGTCCAATCTTCATCTACGTCAACACGAAAGACCTGGAGCGTGCGGAAGTAAAGGCGTTCTCCCAATTCTACATGCAGAACGGCGCGAAGCTGTCGAAAGAAGTGGGCTACATTCCATTGTCCGACGGCTGGTACCAATCGCAATTGAGCAAGCTGAAATAATCGTTTGTTCATAGGGACGGAAGACGGCGCAAGCCGTCTTTTGTCGTTTTAGCGTTAATACAATCCGAACGGAGCGTTCATTTTTTTACATGCAGTTAACATACGGGCAATACCGGATTTACATTCGGCCCGTATGATTAGAACCAAGAAGGACGTGCTTCCTAACGACAGCACGAAACAGAAATGAGGAGTGGTTGAATTGTTTAAAAACAAAAGCTTCAAAGGGATGGTCATGCTGATGATGCTGGTGCTGGTCGTCATGCTGTCGGCTTGCGGCAGCAACGATAAGGAGACGGGCTCCGGCGATACGGGCCAGACGACGGGACAAAGCGACAGCGCGTCGGGCGCGGGCGAAGAAGCGGATGACGAGGACGCGGCGGTCGGCCTATCCGGCCAGATCGAAATCGACGGCTCCAGTACGGTATATCCGCTGACGGAAGCGGCAGCCGAAGAGTTCGGCAAAATGAACAAAGACGTTCGCGTAACGGTCGGCGTATCCGGCACGGGCGGCGGGTTCAAACGGTTCTGCGCAGGCGAGCTGGCAATCAGCGACGCATCGCGTCCAATCAAGGACGAAGAGGCGCAAGCGTGCAAGGACAAAGGCATCGAATACACCGATCTGCAGGTCGCTTATGACGGGCTGTCGATCGTCGTCAGCAAGGACAACGATTTTATCGACCATCTGACGATTGACGAGCTGAACAAAATGTTCGTAACGGGCACGACGGTCAAAACGTGGGCGGACGTTCGCGCGGGATGGCCGGCGGAAAAAATCGTCATGTATTCCCCGGGCGCCGATTCCGGTACGTACGATTACTTCAACGAAGAAGTGCTGGGCAAAAAAGGCATCCGCAACGATTCGCAAATCTCGTTCAGCGAAGACGACAACACGCTCGTGCAAGGCGTAGAGGGCAGCAAATACGCAATCGGCTACTTCGGCTTCGCTTACTACGAAGAGAACGCCGACAAGCTGAAAGTCATTCCGATCGATGCAGGCAAAGGCGCGATTACGCCGTCGGTCGAGACGATCAAAGACGGTACGTACGCTCCGCTGTCCCGTCCGCTGTTCATCTATCTGAACAAGAAAGAGATGGAGCGTCCCGAAGTGAGCGCGTTCGCCGATTACTATATCAACAACATTGGCGGCATGGCGAGCGAAGTCGGCTACGTTCCGCTGCCGGACGAGAAATATACGGAAGAAGCGGCGAAGCTGCAAGGCTAATCGAAGCCGTTATATAAAAGCAATCCTTTATAAAGTACACGAGGAAGATGTGGTGTCTGACAAGGGCATCACATTTTTCTCGGGATGGATGTTAAAGAATCGTAAAGGCAAGGGGAGAACAAGCATGCGAAGCGATGCCGTGCCAACGCCTCATTCTGTGAGCCGGGAGCACATGTTCAGAAACCGGAAATCTCATCTTATGGATCGGATTATGCCCGTGCTGCTGTTTCTGTGCGCGGCGCTGTCGATCCTGACGACGATTGGCATCGTCTTCACGCTGATCGGCGAAACGTTCAACTTCTTCAGACAAATTCCGTTTGTCGATTTTATTACCGGGACCAAATGGTCGCCGCTGATCGAGCCGAAAAGCTTCGGCATATGGCCGCTTATCTGCGGTACGTTGCTTATCACCGTTATTGCTTGTCTCGTTGCCGTGCCGCTCGGGCTTGCCAGCGCGATTTATTTGAGCGAATACGCTCATAAGCGAGTGCGTCGCATCGTAAAGCCGATTCTTGAGGTGCTCGCGGGCGTTCCGACGATCGTCTACGGCTACTTCGCCTTAAGTCTCGTCACACCGGTCATCCGTTCGCTGTTCTCGGACGCCGGCGTGTTCAATGCGCTCAGCGCCGGTATCGTCGTCGGCATTATGATTATTCCGATGGTGTGCTCCTTGAGCGAGGACGCGATGACGGCCGTGCCGCGCAGCTTGCGCGACGGCGCCTACGCCCTTGGCGCAACTAGATTCGAGGTCGCGCTCAAAATCGTCGTGCCGGCCGCCTTCTCCGGCATCGTCGCATCGGCCGTTCTGGCCTTCTCCCGCGCAATCGGCGAGACGATGATCGTAACGGTCGCAGCCGGCTCGACGCCGAAGCTGACGGGCAATCCGCTGGAAAGCATTCAGACGATGACCGCCTATATCGTGCAGGTAAGCCTTGGCGACACGCCTCACGGCAGCGTGGAATATGGAACGATATTCGCCGTAGGCATGACGCTGTTCGTCATCACATTCCTGCTTAATATCCTTGCCCAATATGTAGCGAGACGGTTCCGGGAGGAGTATTAAGATGAGCAACGCAAACGCGAACATTAATATGAAAGCCACTGTCAAGGCGGGCGCGGAGGCAAGATCGGGCAAGCCAGGCAGCATCTTCGAGGATGCGAACCGCAAGCAGATCGCCGCCCGCCGCCGGATCGACTGGGTGCTCCGGATGCTGTTCCTGATTGCGACGTCGATCGGCGTTCTCGCGCTGATGGCGCTGCTGATCGATATCCTCTCGGACGGCATCGGCCGTCTGCAGCCCGAGCTGTTCAACAACTTCCCGTCGCGCCGGGCGACCGAGGCGGGCATGAAGTCGGCGATCGTCGGCTCGCTTTACATGCTGGCGATTATGGCTCCGCTCTCGTTCCTGCTGGGCGTCGGCGCTGCGATCTATTTGGAAGAATACGCGAAGAAAAACAGGCTGACCCGCATCATTCAGTTAAATATAAGCACGCTTGCCGGCGTACCGTCGATCGTCTACGGCATTCTCGGCTTGACGCTGTTCGTCCGCGAGCTGCATCTGGGCCGCAGCCTGCTGTCCGGCGCGTTCACGATGACGCTGCTCGTGCTGCCGATCATTATCGTCTCGGCGCAGGAGGCGATCCGAGCCGTGCCGAAGTCGCGGCGCGACGCTTCGTTCGCGCTTGGCGCGACCAAATGGCAAACCGTATCCCGCTCGGTGCTGCCGTCGTCGATATCGGGCATTCTGACCGGCGTCATTCTGGCGATGTCGCGCGCAATCGGCGAGACCGCGCCGCTCGTTATGATCGGGGCGCTTACGTTCGTCGCCTTCCTGCCGGATAATCCGATGGATTCGTTCACGGTCATGCCGATTCAAATCTACAACTGGGTATCCCGTCCGCAAGCCTCGTTCCAAGAGCTTGCCGCGGCCGGCATTATCGTGCTGCTCGTGATGCTGCTGCTCATGAACTTCTCGGCCATTCTGCTGCGCAACAAATATAACAAGCATATTTAATTCAACGGACGGGTTCGCGTTCCGTTCTACAGGAGGTCAAGCGATGCAAGCTGCGATGACGACGACATCTTTAATCGAAATTAATCGGATGAACCTATATTACGGCGCTTTCCATGCGCTGAAGAACGTATCGCTGCGCATTCCGGAGAAAGCGATCACGGCCTTCATCGGCCCGTCGGGCTGCGGCAAGTCGACGCTGCTGCGGACGCTGAACCGGATGAACGATATGATTCCGGGCACCCGCATCGAGGGCGAAATTATGATATCGGGCACCGACATTTATTCCGGGGACGTAGACGTGGAGACGCTGCGCAAAAAGGTCGGCATGGTGTTCCAGCAGCCGAATCCTTTTCCCAAATCGATCTATGATAATATTGCATACGGCCCTCGCCTGCACGGCATCCGCGATCGGAAGAAGCTGGACGAAATCGTCGAGACGAGCCTTCGTTCCGCCGTGCTGTGGGACGAGGTGAAGGATTACTTGAAGCGTTCGGCGTTCAGTCTGTCGGGCGGTCAACAGCAGCGTCTGTGCATCGCCAGAGCGCTTGCGGTGAACCCGGATATTCTGCTCATGGACGAAGCGACGTCGGCGCTCGATCCGATCTCGACGCTTAAGATCGAGGAGCTGGTTCAGGAGCTGAAAAACCGCTATACGATCGTCATGGTGACGCACAACATGCATCAGGCGGCGCGCGTGTCGAATCAGACCGTATTTTTTCTCAACGGCGAAGTGGTCGAGTACGACGATACGGAGAAGCTGTTCTCGAATCCTTCCGATCAGCGGACGGAAGATTATATTAGCGGCCGGTTCGGCTAAGGGAGATGAAGTAGATGGCGCCGCGCAAAGAATTCGATCATTATTTGGACCAATTGCACGAAATGCTCGTCGATATGGGAGGCCGGGTAGAGCAGGCGCTTGCGGATGCGATGCTGTCGCTTAAACAGCTCGATTCGAATATCGCGAAGAAGGTCATTGCGACCGATCCGGAGATCAATCGGCTGGAAGAGCAGATCGAGGAGCTGGGCGCGAGGCTGATCGTGACGCAGCAGCCGGTGGCCAAAGATTTGCGCCGCATTCTCGCCGCCTTCAAAATCGCCAGCGATCTGGAGCGGATGGGCGACCTGTCGCTCGACGTGGCGAAGGTGACGCTGCGGCTGGAAGGCCAGATGCTTATCAAGCCGCTGATCGATCTGCCGCGAATGGCGGAAATCGTACAGACGATGATTTTCGAATCGATCCAGTCGTTCGTCCAGGAGAACGTCGATCTCGCGTACAAGATGGCGAAGGACGACGATCAGGTCGACGCCCTCTACAAGCAGATTACGCGCGAGCTGTTCTCGCTCATGCTGGAGAATCCGCTGACGATCTCGCAGTCGATGCAGCTCAGCTTCGTCGGCCGCTTCATCGAGCGGATTGCGGATCATGCGACCAACATCGGCGAAAGCGTCGTCTATCTCGTGACGGGCAAGCGGCCGGATTTGAACTAGCGGGCCCGCGCTGCGAAGGACGGATGCGCGTCCGTATCCGCGAGATAAGGGAATATTGCGAACCGACACGCCCTGGGCAGCGCGCCCGCGGCGTGTTTTTGATTTGTCGCGGACTTGGCCGCTCGGGCAAAGGCGGTCCTTTTTATGGTATGATAGAAGGCAGTCAAGGCATGCACCAACACTTTGAAAATGCAGGAGAGATGCCGCCAATGGATAAATGGATCTTGATCGACGGCAATAGTATTGCTAACCGGGCTTTTTACGCGATGCCGCCGCTTACGAACGCGAGCGGCTTACATACCAACGCCGTCTTCGGCTTTACGACGATGCTGCTCAAGCTGCTGGAGGAAGAGAAGCCAACCCACATGCTCGTCGCTTTCGATGCGGGCAAGATCACATTCCGTCACGAGGGCTACGGCGACTACAAGGGCGGACGCCAGAAGACGCCGCCGGAGCTGTCCGAGCAGTTCCCGCTAATCAAGGAGCTGCTGCAAGCGTTCGGCATCAGTCAGTTCGAGCTGTCGGGCTACGAGGCCGACGATATTATCGGAACGCTGACGCGAATGGCGGACGAGCAGGGTGCGGAGACGCTCGTCGTCTCCGGCGACAAGGACATGCTGCAGCTTGCTTCGGATAAGGTGACAATCGCGATTACGCGTAAGGGCGTCAGCGAGATCGAGCGTTATTCGCCAACGGAAATTCAAGAGAAATACGGTCTTGTGCCGCAGCAAATTATCGACTTGAAGGGTCTGATGGGCGATACGTCCGACAACATTCCGGGCATTCCGGGCGTCGGGGAGAAGACGGCGCTGAAGCTGCTGCACGAATACGGCTCGGTCGAGCAGGTGCTGGAGCGTTCCGGCGAGCTGAAGGGCAAGATGAAGGAGAAGGTCGAGCAGCATAAGGACGACGCCGTAATGAGCAAGAAGCTGGCGACGATATTCCGCGAGGTGCCGCTCGATAAAGGCGAAGCGGAGATGGCTTATGCCGGCTACGAGAAGCCGGCGCTGGCGGAGGCGTTCCGCAAGCTCGAATTCAAGTCGCTGCTGGAGCGGCTCGATCTGGGCGGCGAAGCGGCGGAAGGCGCGGCGGAAGCGGCCGAGCTTCGCGTCGTATCGGTGGCTGCGGGCAGCGCGGAAGCGTGCAAGCAGTTGGCTGGCGGACTGGCGGCCGCGGAGAGCGTTTACATCGAAGTGGTCGGCGACAACCCGCATCAGAGCGAGACGGTCGCGATCGCCGTGGCGACTGCGGATGCCGTCTATGTCGTTCCGTTCGAAGAGGCGAAGGCGGAATCGCTCGGATTTCTGCGCGAATGGCTATCGGCCGGAGAAGCCGCCAAAATCGGCTTCGACATGCATCGCTCGGAGCTGTCGCTCGCTTGGCACGGCATCAAGCTCGGCGGCATCGCGTTCGACGTGCAGCTAGCCGCTTATTTGCTCGATCCGACCGATTCGTCGCAGACGATTAGCGGGCTGTGCGGCAAATACGGCTTGCCGGGCGTCGCGACCGACGAGGCCGTCTACGGCAAGGGAGCGAAGTTCAAGCTGCCGGACGCCGAGGCGCTTCATGCGTTCGTCGCGTCCAAGGCGGATGCCGTGCGCCGCATTGCGGAAGTGCAGCGAGCGGAGCTGGAGAAGACGGACATGCACAAGCTCTATTACGAGCTGGAGCAGCCGCTGTCCCGCGTCCTCGCCGGTATGGAATTGCAGGGCATCAAGGCCGATGCGGGCGTCATCGAGCAGCTTGGCGCGGAGCTTGAGGGCCGCATCGTGGAGTTGAAGGACAATATCTATGCGCTGGCCGGCATGGAGTTTAATATCGGCTCGCCGAAGCAATTGGGCGAGGTGCTGTTCGAGAAGCTCGGACTGCCGGCGAGGAAGAAGACGAAGACGGGCTATTCGACCGACGCGGACGTGCTGGAGGAGCTGGCCAAGTATCACGATATTATCCCTTCGATTCTGATGTATCGGCAACTGACCAAGCTGCAGTCGACTTACGTAGAAGGCCTGTTGAAGGAAATTCGGCCGAATACCGGCCATATTCATACGTTCTACCGCCAGACGATCGCGGCGACGGGACGGCTGAGCAGCCAGTATCCGAACCTGCAAAACATTCCGATTCGTCTGGAGGAAGGCCGCAAGATCCGCAAAGCGTTCGTCCCGTCGGAGCAGGGCTGGTATATGCTCGCCGCCGACTATTCGCAGATCGAGCTGCGCGTGCTCGCGCATATTTCCGGCGACGAGGGCCTGAAGGAAGCGTTCCTGCACGATATGGACATTCACACGAAGACGGCATCGGACGTATTCGGCGTGCCGCCCGAGGCGGTCGATTCGAATATGCGCCGTCAGGCCAAGGCGGTCAACTTCGGCATCGTGTACGGCATCAGCGACTTCGGCCTGTCGAACAACTTAGGCATTACGCGGAAGGAAGCGGCGCAGTTCATCGAGCAGTATTATGCGACGTTCAGCGGCGTGCGCAAGTACATGGACGATATCGTCATGGACGCCCGCCGCGACGGCTACGTGACGACGCTGCTGGAGCGCCGCCGGTATTTGCCCGAGATCAAGGCGTCGAACTTCAACCTTCGCTCGTTCGCGGAGCGAACGGCGATGAATACGCCGATCCAGGGCTCGGCCGCCGACATTATTAAGCTGGCGATGGTCAAGATGGACACGGAGCTTCGCGCTCGCGGCTTGAAGAGCCGCATGCTGCTGCAAGTGCATGACGAGCTGGTGTTCGAGGTGCCGGAGGACGAGCTTGAGACGATGAAGCAGCTTGTGCCTTCCGTCATGGAGAATGCGATCGAGCTTGACGTGCCGCTGAAGGCGGACGTCAGCTACGGTGTCAATTGGTATGAGGCTAAATAGCGCTTTGCGGCCCATCCTAAGCCGCGATGCGTTATAATAGGCGATGAGGTGAATACATCATGCCGGAATTGCCAGAGGTGGAGACGGTCCGCCGGACGCTTAATCAATTAGTCGCGGGCAAGACGATCGCCGCCGTGACGGTGAGCTTGCCGCGTATTATAAGAAGACCCGCCGAGCCCGAGATGTTCGCCGCCGCGTTAGCCGGGCGGACGATTCAATCGGTGGAGCGGCGGGGCAAATTTTTGCGAATCGTATTGGACGGCCTTATTCTGGTGTCCCATCTTCGGATGGAAGGGCGCTACGGCGTCTATGAGCAGGACGAGCCGGTCGAGCTGCATACGCATGTCGTGTTTCATATGACGGACGGGACGGAGCTAAGGTACAAGGATGTTCGCCAGTTCGGTACGATGGATCTGTTCGCGCCGGACGAGGAATGGAGCATGCCGCCGCTGAATAAGCTTGGATTAGAGCCGCTGGACGAGACGTTCACGCTTGCGGCGCTTCGCGGGGCGCTTGCCAAGCGGACGACGAAGCTGAAGCCGCTGCTGCTCGATCAAGCGCATGTTGTCGGGCTGGGCAACATTTACGTCGACGAGGCGCTGTTCCAGGCGCGGCTTCATCCGGAGCGGACGGCCGATTCGCTGAAGGCGGCGGAATGGAGCCGCCTGTACGATGCCATTCGCGATACGCTCGGCAGGGCGGTAGAAGCCGGCGGCTCGTCGATCAAATCGTATGTGAACGGGCAGGGCGAGATGGGCATGTTCCAGCATTCGCTTCTGGCCTATGGCCGAGGCGGCGAGCCATGCTCCGTCTGCGGCACGCTGCTGGAGAAATTCGTGCTTGGCGGCCGCGGCACCCACATATGCCCGCAATGCCAGCCGAAGCCCGCAGGCTCCGCCGCGAAGAAAGCGGTCAGACAGGCGCGGCCGAAAGGCGTCTCGCCGAAAATTCATTAAATTCATTAAAGTAACACGACAACCGATTCCCCGCATAAGATGGTCTAACGACATAGGCGATTGTTCCCGCGCACGGCTGTTCGCTGCGGCTATATCGCAGACTTCTTCTTCTCATGGAAGGAGAATCTGCGGAGGCCGCTCGGCAGCCGTTCATCCGCTCTTAAGGCCGGTCCGGCTTGCGCTGTCCGTTGCGCGCTCGACGGACCGGCGCCTTTAAGAGCGGGAGCGCGCGGCTAACCGATCGTCTGCGGGGAGGGACAACGGTTGTTCGCGCATTTGGCATCATTGCTGCTGCTGTCGTTCGCTGTCAGTCTGGACGGCTTCGGCGTCGGCGTTACGTACGGTCTTCGGCGCATTCGAATACCGGGGTTGTCGGTCGCGATTATTGCCTGCTGCTCGGGCGTTATTATTTGGCTGTCTATGGCGGTCGGCGGCTGGATGACCCATTATTTGTCGCCGGTTGTGGCGCGTATGATCGGGGCGTTCATTCTGATGGGAATTGGCGGCTGGGCGCTCGTCCAGCAAAGGCGCAGCCGGAACGGCAAGCCGGATGAAGAAGACGCGGCCGACGGGAGCAAGGCCGTTTCGGCGGGAGCCGAATCCGAGCCGTTAACGGATCGGACGCTCGTCACGCTGGAAGTGAAGCAGCTTGGCATCGTCATTCAAATTTTGCGGAAGCCGCAAGTGGCGGACGTCGACCGTTCCGGGAGCATCTCTTCGTCCGAGGCGCTGCTGCTCGGAGTGGCGCTGTCGTTCGACGCTTTCGGCGCGGGGCTGGGCGCTGCGCTGCTCGGGCTTTATCCGGGAACAACGGCGGTTGCGATAGCGCTGTCCAGCGCCGTATTTCTGCTGGCGGGGCTTCGCGTCGGCTTCAAATATGCCGACTGGCGAGGCATGCAGGCGCTGTCTGTTTTGCCGGGCATTCTACTGATCGTAATGGGAATTATAAAGCTGTTCTAATTGCAGCGTCGGAGGGATACAGATATGAGAATCGGGTTAACCGGCGGCATCGCCTGCGGCAAGAGCACCGTTGCGGCCATGCTGGTCGAACGGGGCGCGCGTCTCGTCGATGCCGATCAGGTTGCCAGGGAAGTCGTCCTTCCGGGCGAACCGGCGCTTCGCGCCGTCGCGGAGCGATTCGGACAAGCCGTCCTTCACGGAGACGGGACGCTCAATCGGCAAGCACTGGGGGAGATCGTATTCGGTCAGGAGGACAAGCGCCGCGAGCTGGAGGCGATTCTTCATCCTGCCATCCGGCAGCGAATGCGGGAGCAAATGGAGCGTTGGGAACGGGAAGATGCCGATGCCGTTATTATTGCAGATATTCCGCTTCTGTATGAGACGGGTCAGCAATCGTCCTACGAGGGCGTTATTGTCGTCTGCGTTCCGGCCGCGATGCAGCGGGAGCGGCTCATGAGCCGCAACGGGCTGACGGCGGAGGAAGCGGACAGCCGGATTCGGCTGCAGATGGATATCGAGCGTAAGCGGGAGCTGGCGGATTGGGTCATTGACAATAGCGGATCGGTGGAGCGGACGCGCGAGTTGGTCACGAAGCTCTGGGATGAAATCGGGCGATCGGGAAAGGGGTGACACATGAGACGCTTGGCACGCCGAAGAGTGCTGCTGCTGCTCATCGTCTTATTCATTGCCTTTCTATTCGTAAAGTCGGACTGGATGGCCCGCTGGATGTATCCGATTCATTATCAGGAGGATATACGCGCCAGCGCGATCGATTATGGATTGGATCCATTGCTTGTTGCGGCGATCATCCGGGTAGAGACGAACTATTCGACGGGCAAGGAATCCAAGAAAGGCGCGCTTGGGCTGATGCAGATTATGCCGGACACGGCGGATTGGGTCATTAAGCAGGCGGGTTTTTCGAATGTGACGGAGGATACGCTCCGCCATCGGGCGGATGTCAGCATACAGATTGGCTCATGGTACTTAAGCAATCTACATAAGCAGTTCGACGGCAACCGGGTGGCGGCTGTCGCGGCTTATAACGCCGGTCCCGGCAACGTGAAGAAGTGGATGAACGGCGACGTATGGAACGGAAAGATCGAGACGGTGAAGAATGTGCCGTTCGGAGAAACGCGGCACTATGTACAACGCGTTTTTTATTATTATAATAAGTACAGGGACTTGTATCCGGAATTCGGCCGTATAGACGAATAAAGCTTGAGACGAGCCTGCCGATTCATCGTGGATGACTCGGCAGGCTGTCCCAAGCTGCTACGCGTTAGGCGCGGCCAGCAAGCGATTGCTCAGCGATTTGTACCAGCTTACGCGTGATGCTGCCCCCGATGGAGCCTGCTTCTTTCGTCGTAAGGTTGCCATAATAACCGTCTTGCGAAAGTGCGATACCAAGCTCCGAAGCAACTTCATATTTCAGTTGGTCGAGAGCTGCAGATGCTTGAGGTACAACCAGTTGGTTACTGTTACCTTGTGCCATTGTCGTTCACCTCCTTGCGGTTGGTAACTGTATTATGTGTATTTTTTTGAACTTCATTACAGGTAACGGCTGGAATATTGCGAAATGATGAAATAAATCGGTGCGAAAGCGTCTTGGAGGATTAGCCTGATGAGATGTCCATATTGTGATTATGCCGGCTCCAAGGTGCTCGACTCGAGACCGGCCAACGAAAATAAATCGATTCGCCGCAGGCGCGAATGTGAGCGGTGCAGCCGCCGATTCACGACGTTCGAGATGATCGAGGAAACGCCGCTTATCGTCATTAAGAAGGATGGGAGCCGCGAGGAATTTAGCCGCGAGAAGCTGCTGCGCGGTCTGATCCGCGCCTGCGAGAAGCGTCCCGTGCCGGCTGAGCAGCTTGAGGTCGTCGTCTCCGAGGTCGAGAAGGAGCTGCGCACAACAGCTCACGCCGAGATCGAGAGCCGCATTATCGGCGAGCTTGTAATGGAGCAGCTATACCCGGTCGACGAAGTCGCGTACGTCCGGTTCGCCTCCGTGTATCGCCAATTCAAAGACATCGACATGTTTATGAAGGAACTGAACTCGCTGCTATCCAAGCATCCCTTAACCGGCGGCTCCAGCCAAGGGAATGGGATGAAAAAGGATTGACACTGCGCCCCGCGGCGTGGTAAGATCGATCCTGTCGCCGCCTTAACGGGCAGGCCGACAGCCGTCTCGGGGCCTTAGCTCAGCTGGGAGAGCGCATCGCTGGCAGCGATGAGGTCAGGGGTTCGATCCCCCTAGGCTCCATATCGAAAAAGGCCGCTAAACACAAGAGATTCCGGGTGTTTAGCGCTTTTTTCTATGCCTGAAACGTTAGTGATTTGGAGTCGTGGTCACACGTTTGGTCACAGTGTCGATTTTTTTTGGAGTAAAATCGGGACTTTCGAGTGTTTTGAGATCACACCAGAGCATCATGTTTCTCGATAAAAAGAAATCGCCTTGTCCTTTTAAATAAGGGCAAGGCGATTATTTTGTCTTGTTCAGCACTTGGATGAAAGGCGGTCAGTAATGGGCGAAGATTATTGAATCGGCCTCAGCGATTCGATTTCTGCTTCAGAGAGTCCGCTGGCTTTTGCGACAATGCCAACATCCAACCCTAGGGAAAGCATGTTCTTGGCAATCTCGATAACTTTTTTTCTCTCGCCCTTAACCAAGCCTTCAGACATTCCTTTTTCTGTTGCCCATTCAATCATGGAAGCCTCATCATGCAAGTATTTCTGCCTCTCCTCATATAAGCGGCGAGCCTCCCGATCCTGGCTTAGAAACTCCAGAGTATCCATTGCCTTCTTCAATGTAGGTTCATTCATCTTCAGCACCTTCCAACTCGATTTGTCGGTTCCTTTCAGAAAGAGCAGCCAATTAATCAATCCACCTTCCAGTGGAGTGCTTTGATTGTCCAACTTGGTCAGTTCCATAAAATGTACCTCAATATCATCAGACAATTCAAGGCCCGTATGATTTTCTCTCAAATGAAACACATTATGATAACGTTCATTCGGAATGAATGAGTCATTCAGAATATTGATGGTAACGCATTTCTTCAGTTCCTTGTAGGTCTGCCCTTCCTGCAACTGGCTGGAGTAACGTTTGCTCCAGTAAAAAAGCGTCCGTTTTTCGATATCGTATTTATTGAAAAGCTGCATTTCAATATTAATCAGCTTTCCTTCAATTGTCTTCGCCGAAATGTCAAAGATGGACTGTTTGTCGAGCGGAGCATCTTTATCCGTATATGGTTTTGAGCAGAACGATTTCCGTTAAAGGAGCTTCGCCGGATTCCGCAAATGTACGATTCAGGAAAGCGAGAAGTACATCCTTGTTTTCTTCACTGCCAAAAATACGTTTGAAGACGAAATCATTCCGGGGATCAAGCAGTTCTGGTATTTGACAATAAACTCCATTTCTTCTTATTATACCATGCTTTCAGACTGATTTTGAAGGTGGTGTCACATCAAAATTCCAATTGGAGTAAATTAGAAATAAATTGTTGAAATCTCCATTAAATGCATGTTGGAAAAGTTCCGATGTCATCCCAATTCAGAGTGATAGAGTCTGCTGCAGTTTCTGTTCTTAAATGGTCCGATCCTCGAAGACGAAATTGGAAAAGCTGAAAACAGGACTCGGATTTCTTATAACCAATCCCCATTCTCGTTCCTTGGCCAATTGGGACAAGTAAACCCGACCCAGTCGAACAAAATAACCCCCTCCATCGAACAAACGCCCCCCTCTGCTTCAAATCAAGTCGCTTACGAAACAATTACCCTGCCCTTCAAAAACATCTGTCGGTTTTGCCGCAACGCTCCTTTCGGTAAAATGAAAGCGCATACGATTCCGAGAAGGAGACTTGATATGAACTTTGACTTAAATCTAGTACCGTTCAGTCGAAGAGAATCGTTCCTAGCGATCTCAATTCTGCCTGAGGCCCAAGATAGACGACAAGGTCTGTATCTGCGCACCGTGCGCGGCGGCGACGATAAATTCGGCGAGGCATTCCATATCGATATGCTGGATGAAAGCGGCCATTCCGTACCGTTCGAGCCGCAAGCTTCACCCGAAAGGGTCCGGCTGCAATCGGCACACGGCTTAACGGCCGAGCTTTGTATCTCGGACAGCCGGACATTCCGCGTTCGGACGAATGGCTGCGGAATCCGCTTGACGTTCCGTACGGCCGCCTACGATTATGCGTTTCAAGCAGCGCCTGACAGTTGGGAAGTGAACAGCTTCACCCATGAATGCCGTTTCATGCTGACTGCTATTGTTGGAGAGCTGAAGATGGATGTGCCGTGGGACAAGACCAAAAGCGCTTATGTTGTCGCTGATTTCCGGCCGGATGCTCTAACGGGCGTCTCCGAATTTGCCATCGAAGAATTCCGGACGGTATGGGAGCCGCGAGCCGCTTGGGAACCGTTCGACGCTGCGCTCGCGCAGGTGAAGGAAGAGTTCGACCAATGGCTGAATCGCAGCTTATCCTTGCCGCAACGCTGGGAAGAAAGCCGAGCGCTTGCCGCCTATATTACGTGGTCTTGCCTCGTTCCGGCAGAGGGCTGTCTCACTCGTCCTGCCATGTATATGTCGAAGAACTGGATGACGAATATTTGGAGCTGGGACCACTGCTTTAATGCAATGGCGCTTGTTCGCCATGATCCGAAGCTGGCTTGGGATCAATTTATGATTTTCTTTGACCGTCAGGATGAGAGCGGGCTAATCCCGGATTTCATCAACGATAAGTATGAGCTGTGGAATTGCAACAAACCGCCAATCCACGGATGGACGCTTGCCTGGATGATGGCTCGAACGGACTTTATTCAAGAAGCGCAGCTTCGAGAGGTTTATGGTCCTTTGTCCCAATGGACAAAGTGGTGGTTCCGTTACCGCGATGCGGATGGAGACGGCATCCCTCAGTACAATCACGGCAACGACTCCGGCTGGGACAACAGCACGGCGTTCAACAATGGCATCCCCGTCGAGAGCCCGGATTTAGCGGCCTTTCTTATTCTGCAAGCAGAAGTGTTAGCCGAGATTGCCGAGCGGCTTGGGCATAAGGAGGAAGCAGGCGAATGGCGAGCGCTTGCCGAGGGCACAATGGAGAAGATGATCGGCCATTTCTGGCGGGACGGTCGATTTACGGCCTGCCGGTCCGGTACGCATGAGGTATCCGAAGGGGACAGCCTGCTCTTGTTTGTTCCCATTCTGTTGGGAAAACGTCTGCCTGAGCCTATCCGTACTGCGCTGCTCCAAGGGTTGAGAGACGAGAACCGATTCTTAACGGCGAATGGCTGGGCGACAGAGAGCGTGAATAGTCGCTTCTATCATGCCGACGGCTATTGGCGAGGTCCGATCTGGGCGCCTTCGACCATGCTGCTTGTCGAAGGCGCTGCCGCGGCGGGAGATCGCGAGCTTGCGGAGGAGGTCTCGCGCCGGTTCTGCGCCATGTTGAATCGCAGCGGAATGGCTGAAAATTTCGACGCGATTACGGGGCAGGGATTACGGGATCGCGCTTTTACCTGGACGTCGAGCGTATTCCTTATCCTAGGTCACGAGTATACAACTTCATGAACGGCTGCACTTCCACGACGCCTTAACGGGCCGAGAGGAGGTGCTTTTGTTGTTCAGGGGATCGATCTTATCCGGGTATGGCGAAGCTGCGGCCCGGAAATTCCCGACATACTGGATTTATGTGACATTGTTCGGTCAAAGAGGTCCATGCTACAATACCTATTACTTTCGTAGAGGTCGGAGGCACAACGAAGATGAATCGTTTACGTAAACAGCTCAACATCCGCCTTCTCTCAGGTCCGTACCGAAGCATTCGCACCAAGTTGCTCGTCTGCTTTCTGATTGTGACGATTATTCCGCTGCTTTCGCTAGGCGCCTTGTCCTATTACCAATCCGCGAAGGTCATTAATTCACAGTTCGGCAAATATGGCGAGAACGCCGTGGCGCAATTGGAACAGCAGACAAGCTCTTATTTGAACCGAATGAATCAGACGACGGAGACGATTTATTCGTATTTACTTGATCCCGCCCGGGTTGATCTTGGAGATCAAGCACCTGCAACGTATAAAGATATTATGGATAAAAATGATTTTGAAGCACTCTTGAAAGCGCTTAAAACCGATCAAACGATCGGCATCTATATTATTACTCGTTCCGGTTATTATTATGGGGACAATAATCTCGATATATCCAAGCTTGGAAGCATTCCTGCATGGCAAGCGATGCCGAATTCGCATGAGGGCAAGTATTGGCTGGGCTTCTACTCTCAGAATCACGGAATGACGGATGCTTCCGATACCGGGATGCCCGTGCTCGGGCTCGTTGTTCCGATTAATAATCCGTACGGAGCGCTGAGAGGCAGTCAAATCTTAATCGAAGAGAATGCCGAAGAGCTGCTTCATATGTTCCGGCTGTTCGAGAACGATACGAAGGCTCATCTTAGAATCAGCGATCCCAAGGGACGGGCGATCTACGAAACGGCAGCGTCTTTCGCTTCGCAATCGAGCGACATCATATGGAACAAAACGATTGACTTGAACGGGTGGAGCATCGAGGCCAGATTGCCGGCCGCATCGTTCTATCGTTCTTCCGGCATTATAAGGTCGAATACCTTTATCGTTGCTATTGCTTCCTGTCTGCTGGCTTTTGGGCTGGCATACTTGTTCGCTTCCCGGTTTACCGCACGGATTCGCCGCCTTAAGGATGCGATGCAGAAGGTCAGCATCGGCAAGCTGCATACGCGGACGCAGGTGGAAGCCAAGGATGAGCTGGGCAGTCTGGATATCAGCTTTAATAGTATGGTTGGCAGGATTCAGTCGTTAATTGGCGAGATTGAGCAGAGCGAGCGGCTGAAGAAGGAAGCGGAGCTCAAGGCGTTCCATTATCAAATCAATCCCCATCTGCTGTTCAATACGCTGAACTCGATCCAATGGAAAGCGAGGCTGCAGGGAGCAGAGGACATCCGCCAGATGCTGTATCATCTTGCGATGGTGCTCGAAGGTAATTTGGATATTTCACAAGAGCTGATTCCGTTAGGGAGAGAGCTGCGAATCATCGAGCATTTTCTGAAAATCGAGGAAATTCGTTATGGTCCCGTCTTTAAGTACGAGCTGGAATGCGACGAGCAGTTGAAGCGCTATCTGATCCCTCGTATGACGCTGCAGCCGTTGTTGGAGAACATTTTTTTTCATGGCTTCGAGGACGGTAAAGGCGAGATTCGATTAACGGTTCGCGAGGCGGGCAACCATCTGCTGCTTGTCCTATCGGATAACGGGGCAGGGATCCCGGCAGAAAAGCTGAAGCGTCTGCTCTTGCCGAATGCGGCGAAGCCCAAGGGCAGGGGAGGACTCGGCGTGCAAAATGCGGACCAAAAATTTAAGCTGCATTTTGGCTTGCAGTTCGGATTAACCGTGCAATCGATTGAGGGCGAAGGGACGACAATCATCATCGAATGGCCCAAGAAGGAGGAGAGCCCGCATGGAACCAGCCAAGACGATTAAGGTATTAATCGCAGACGACGAAAGCATTGTCCGTAAAGGACTCCGGTCAACCGTTCCTTGGGAGAAGTATGGAATGGATGTCGTTTCGGATGCCCCGAACGGCCGCAAAGCCTGGGACGCCTTTCTGGAGCATCGGCCTCAAGTCGTCATTACGGATATTGTGATGCCCGAGATGGATGGGATTGAATTGTCGCGGAAAATCAAGGAGGCCGCTCCCGATACGAAAATCATCCTGCTTAGCTGCCATCGGGATTTCGAATACGCTCAGCAGGGAATTAAATTGGGCGCGTCGGGCTATTTGCTGAAGACGGCCTTCGAGGATGAAGAGCTGGAAGAAATGCTCGAGAAGTTTCAGAGCGAGCTTATGGCCGCTTCGGAACCGCCGGCTGCTAAGGAGCGTGCAGGCGATCAAGGCGAGCGGCTTAGCACTTTGCTGTATGCTTGGCTGAACGGCCATCACGATAAATTTATTGGCGAGATGGAGAAGCTCACTCGCGAGGAATGGTCATTCAAGGGAGAGCCCGTCTATATTTATTTGATTAAAACCTCGGGCTGCGACTCCTCCTGGCCGGATCTATTGCAACAAGGCGCTTATGAGGACCAGCAGCTATGCGCAGGAGCCGTTATTCCTTATGGAGACGAGTGCTGCTACTGTATCGTGCCGGAGTCGAATTTGAATGCGATGGAAAGTCTGCTGGTGGAGACAAAAAGTAAGTTCGCGAAGCTGCAGTGGGTCAGAAGAGGACCGCTCTTGAACGTGGAAGAACGACTTCAAGCATGGTCGGCGCTGCATAAAGAGGCCGAGTTGGAGAAAGCCTACAACGTGTCCAAGGCGGATTGGCCCGAGGCTATCTGGCGCGCCGTCAAGCTGCTCCACGATAACCCGTCTGCGGAATGGTCGGTCAGCGACGTGGCAAGGCAGGTCGGGCTCAGTCGAAGCCATTTCTCGATCCTGTTCAAGAAAGCGGTGGGGGACAGCTTCGTCGCATTTCAATATAAACGGAAGCTCAAGCTGGCCTATGGGTTGTTGAGAGATACCCATCTTACGATGCAGGAGATTGCCGAACGCACGGGGCTTGGCGATAGCAAATATTTTAGTAAATGGTTCAAGCGATGCACGGGGGAAACGCCGAGTCGATACCGTGCCCAACAAAAAGACGATACCTGTCTAACAGATGCTCACCGGCCTACGTAAATCGAACAAAAGCGCGCCAATATTCGAATAGCTATCCGTTTTGAACCGCTTTCATCTTCGGTATGATGAAAGCGGTTCAATTATTATATACCTCACTGATAAGGGGAGCTGCCAGAAATGAAAAAGAAGAGTGCCTTTATTATTCTGACGACAGTAGTGGCGATGTCTATGCTTGCAGCCTGCGGCGGCAATAATGAAAGCTCGAGCGGCAACGCGACGCAGCCTGCGGACGGCAAGGGCTCCGCAAGTGCGAAGAAGCTTCGTTTCGCTACCTGGGACACCGGCGATGCGCTCAAGATCGAGCAGGATATCGCGAAGAAATTCGAAGCCGATCACCCCGGGACGCAGGTTCAAGTAGAGGCTTACGCGGATGGCTTTGACCAGAAGCTGGCAGCGGGCTTCGGCGCTACGAACCCTCCGGATGTGATGTACATGTGGGATTTTCCAACCTATCACCGGTCGCTTGAGCCTCTTAACGGCTTCGCGGACGGAGATACGGAGCTGAACAAGGATGACTTCTACAGCGGGCTGTTTAATTACGCGACCATAGACGGCAATTTGTATGGCATCCCGGCAGGCTTCACGACTCGCGTCGTTTACTACAACAAGAAGCTGTTCGATGACGCGAGGCTTCCTTATCCGAAGGACGGCTGGACATGGGATGACTTTAAGGACATCGCCAAGAAGCTGACGGATAAATCGAAGAAGCAGTACGGCTTCGGCGTTCGCGCCGAGAATGACACCTATGATCTGCAAGGCTTTGTGTGGAGTAACGGCGGCTCTTATATCTCCGATGACGGCGCAACGATTGACGGCTATATGAACAGCCAAGAAACGGCGGATGCCATTCAGTTGTTTGGCGATATGTTGAAGGACGGATCGGCGGTTCTGACAGGCGGCAAAGGCCAGCAAAGCGGCGAGGATATTTTTAAGGGCGGCAAAATCGGCATGTGGGAGAGCGGCATCTGGCCCCTCGAATCGTTCAAGCAAGCAGGCATTGACGTAGGTACCGTGGAGATGCCGGCTTTCCCGGGCAAGCCGGTTAAAGGCGTCGTGGCCGAATCGGCCCTGTCCATTGCCAAGGATTCCAAGCAGAAGGAGCTCGCTTGGGAGTTTATCAAATATTATGTGTCCAATGAAGCCATCAAGATGCGCGTAGCCGATTTGCCGGTAAGAGTAAGCGTTGTCAATGAGCTCAAGAAGGATCAGGATCCTCTGTACAAGCCTTATTATACGATGCTGGAGCGTTCCGATAATACACCGGCCTTCCTGCTGAATGCCAAGTGGAATGAAGTGAACAGGCAGCTATCCGCGGCAGTAGAAGCGGTTATGCACGGCAGCAATGCGCAGGAAGCTTTGAATCAAGCCGTCAAGGATAGCGAGCGTTATTTGAAATAAAATTACAGCTTCAGAAAGAAGGTTAGGAGATGGCTCAGAGCTACCCGCAGACAGCAGGGAACAACGCGGCCAGCTTCAAGCCTAGAAGGAAACGCAGATGGGGTGGGGCTGCGCCCTACCTCTTCATTTTCCCGTGGATCTTCGGATTCCTCGTTTTCACACTAGGCCCGTTGTTGTTCTCGCTTATTATCTCGTTCTACGATTGGCCGATCGTAGGCCAGGTGCGTTTCATTGGACTTGGAAATTACGTGTCGATGTTCACGGATGACCCGTTATTCTGGAAGTCGTTCGGCGTCACGCTCAAGTTCGCTGCCCTGTTTGTTCCGCTCAACATTGCGGTTGCGCTGGGACTTGCTATTCTGCTCAACCAGAGCACGCGCGGCAGTGCGATTTTTCGTACCGCCTTCTATCTGCCTTCTGTCATTTCCGGCGTTGCGCTGGCCATGATCTGGTCTTGGGTGTATAGCGGAGATTACGGCATCCTGAATTATATACTGTCGATCTTCGGCGTGCAGGGCCCGGACTGGTTGAACGATACCCAATGGTCGCTGGTTGCGATGGTTGTCGCCAGCCTGTGGGGACAAGGCTCCATGATGCTCGTCTTTCTCGCAGGGCTCAAAGGAATCCCGAAGGATCTCTACGAATCTGCGTCCATAGACGGAGCGGGCACGATCAGGCAGTTCTTCAGCGTTACGGTTCCGATGCTTAGTCCGACCATTCTATTCAACCTGATTACTTCGATTATCGCAGCCTTCCAGCAGTTGACGCTCGCGTTGCTGCTTACTGGCGGCGGCCCGATGAAAGCAACGTACTTCTACGCGATGTACATGTATGAGAACGCATTCAAATATTACAAAATGGGTTATTCCGCAGCGAACGCCTGGTTCATGTTCCTTATTGTGCTCACATTGACCTTCCTTGTATTCAAGTCCTCCGAGGCTTGGGTGTTCTATGAGGGCGAAATGAAGCGCAAGCCGCAGAAGAAATCCAAGTCCGGCGGAAAGGGGAAATCGGCATGAAACGGTCCGTCGTTTATGCGCTATTGATCTTCTGCTCGCTGCTGTTCGCTGCTCCTCTGTTCTGGGCCGTGACCACGGCACTTAAGTCGCAATCGGAGCTGTACCTTTTTCCGCCCAAATGGATTCCTTCCGTGTGGAAATTCAGCAACTTCGCGGATGCTTGGACGATACAGCCCTTCAACCTGTTCCTGAAAAATACGGTCATCGTGACGCTGCTGTCTACGCTAGGCCAGTTGGTCTCCTGTACCCTTGTGGCCTACGGGTTCGCAAGATTCGAATTCAAGGGACGCAATACGTTGTTTCTCGTTGTACTTGCGACCATGATGATTCCTTGGGAAGTGACGATGATTCCGCAGTATATGGAGTTTAACTATTTGGGCTGGATTAATACGCTCAAACCGCTTATCGTTCCATCGTGGTTCGGGTCGGCCTATTTCATCTTCCTGCTCAGACAGTTTATTCTGACCCTTCCGCGTGAACTGGATGAGGCGGCGACCATTGACGGCGCTAGTAAGCTAGGCGTTCTGGTCCGAATCATTGTGCCGCTCATGGGGCCTTCGCTCATTCTAGTCAGCGTGTTTCAAGTGATGAGCTGCTGGAACGATTATCTGGGGCCGCTCATTTTCCTTAACGATCAGTCGAAGTACACGCTTACGCTCGGATTGTCGCAGTTCAAGGGCATGTTCGGCGTCGACATGCAGTCCATTATGGCGATTACCTGTCTGATCTCGATCCCTCCGCTCGCTGTATTCTTCTTCGCGCAGCGTTATATTGTCGGTGGAATCGCAACTACGGGAATTAAAGGCTAGTTAACTAGAGAGATAGCAAGCGATTCGAGAGGAGAAGCAGTCATGCGAAACGATAACGTAGAACGCGATTGGGATAATCTTACGGTGCTGGAGCGCAATCGTACGGAGAGTCGGGCTTATTTCATTCCTTATTCCGACCGTGCCGGAGCTTTAAGCTATGACAGGGGGAGCTCCCCTTGGTTCAAATCGTTGAACGGCATGTGGAAGTTTCATTATGCCGAAGGACCGGAGTGGGCGCCGGAGGCGTTTTATGAAGAGAGTTACGATACGGCGGGCTGGGATGAAATTCAAGTGCCAAGCCACTGGCAACTGAAGGGCTATGGGCATCCGCATTATACGGACTTATATTATCCCTTCCCTGTCGATCCTCCTCATGTGCCTAACGATAATCCGACAGGCAGCTATGTGCGGGAGTTCGAGCTTCCTCCGCATTGGGATGGCAGGAAGGTGGCAATCAAGTTTGATGGCGTCGACAGCGCCTTTCACGTATGGGTCAACGGCGCTTTCGTCGGTTACAGTCAAGGAAGCCGCTTGACGTCCGAGTTTGATTTGACTTCCTTTGTGAAATCCGGCATCAACCGTATGGCGGTTCGGGTGTATCAATGGTCGGACGGCTCTTACTTGGAAGATCAGGATATGTGGTATATGAGCGGCATATTCCGCGATGTGTATTTGATTTCGGAGCCATCGTCTATCCGGATTGCGGACTACCGGATCGCTACCGAACTGGATGCGCAATATTGCGATGCAACACTGTCTGTCAAGGTAGAACTGAGCGGCGAGGACCTGCAAGGGGAAGTCCGACTGCATCTATTGGATCAAGAAGGTGCGCTTGTTGCTTCTGCGGTTCATGGGATCGTCGCTGCAGGCGATGCTGTTCATCATACTGCTGCCGAATTTGCGATTCCGATCGCGAAGCCGGCGCTTTGGAGCGCGGAAGCGCCAGCCTTGTATCATCTGGCCATTAGCGCAGCCGATAAGAACGGCCATGTGGTAGAGACGGTTGCGCAGCGAGTGGGCTTCCGGAAGATTGAAGTGAAGAACGGCCAGTTCCTGGTGAATGGCAAGGCCATCCTGCTTAAAGGCGTCAATCGGCACGATCATCACCCGGATATGGGACGTGCCGTCACGCTGTCCACGATGAAACAAGACGTAATCATGATGAAGCGGCATAACATTAATGCGGTCAGAACGGCACATTATCCGAACGATCCCCGGTTCTACGATATTTGCGACGAATACGGCTTATATGTCATGGAAGAAACGGATTTGGAGACTCATGGCTTTGAGCCTCTGGGCAATATCTCGCGTTTGAGCGACGATCCCGCTTGGAAGGAAGCGTATGTTGACCGGATTCGTCGTATGGTCGAGCGCGATAAGAATCATCCTTCCGTCCTGTTCTGGTCGCTTGGCAACGAGTCCGGCTTCGGCTGCAACTTCAGGGCGATGTCGGCATGGTGCAAGGAGGCCGATCCAACCCGGCTTATTCATTACGAAGAAGATCGGGAAGCGGAAGTGTGCGACGTTGTGAGCACGATGTATTCTTCCGTGGAGAAGATGGAGGGCTTCGGACAACTGGTCGATCATCCTAAGCCGCATATTCTGTGTGAATTCGCTCATGCGATGGGGAATGGTCCGGGGGGGCTCAAGCCGTATTTTGACACCTTCGATGCTTATCGGAGATTGCAGGGCGGCTTCGTGTGGGAATGGATTGACCACGGCATTCGCCGGAAGACGGCCGACGGCACAGACGATTACGCTTACGGCGGAGACTACGGCGATGAACCGAACAACAGCAATTTCGTTATCGATGGCCTCGTTCGTCCGGATCGAACGCCGTCGCCGGGATTGATTGAATACAAGAAGATTATCGAGCCTGTCAGGGTCGACTATATAGATAACAATCGGATACGAATCACCAACCGGTATGATTTTATATCGCTGGATCACCTCCATGCAGACTGGAGCGTGACAGTAGACGGGCGTACGGTCCAAAGCGGCGTCCTGCCGCTGCCTTATATAGGCCCGGGAGAAAGCGTCGAGCTGCATGTTCCCGTTCGGACGGATAGGCAGCCTGCCGGCTTAGAGAACGATGCGGAGCGCTGGCTGAATATTGGCTTCTCCCTTGCTGCCGCCTGTATCTGGGGAGAGCGAGGTCATGAGATTGCCTGGGCGCAGCTTGCGCTTGAAGCGGCGGGAAGCGAGCAGGGCAACGAAGAATCGACCCCGTCAGCCGCCAATGGACTCGTTCGGCGCTTGTCCTGCACGGAGGAAGGGCGAAGGATCGTTCTAGAGAACGATGGCTTCAAAGTGGCGTTCGATTCTCGGCGATCGGGCATTAGCTCGCTCCGAATTAACGGTCGAGAGCTGTTGAACAAAGGACCGCGACTCAACTTCTGGCGGGCGCCGATTGACAACGATATGTATGTCCTGCCCGATTGGCGTAAAATGCATCTCGATAAGCTGACGGAACGAATCGATGCTTGCCGCTTGGAGCGATTGGATGAAGGGACCGTTCAAGTTCAATGGACCTCCCGCATTGCGCCGCCCGTGTATGATTGGGGCTTCCGCTGCGAAACAACCTATACCGTCACAGGCTCCGGTTTAATCGCGATTGACGTCCACGGCGTTCCGGAGGGCAAGACTCCCGCCATGCTGCCTAAGATTGGGCTCCAATTGGAGCTCCCTTCAGACATGGATGCTGTCCAATGGTATGGCCGTGGACCGGGAGAGAATTATTCCGACAGCAAGGAAGCGGGACGCTTCGGTGTATATCGAAAGTCTGTGGATGAGCTTTTTACCCCTTATATCTATCCGCAAGAGAACGGCAATCGGACAGATGTTCGTTGGGTATCGATCACGGACGGCAGCGGAATTGGGCTGCTGGCTGCTGGCGCGCCAACGCTTGAATTCAGCGCTCGACGTTATACGGATGCCGATCTGGAAGCGGCCAAGCATGCGAGCGAGCTTGTTCCGCGGAATTTTATCACGCTGAATTTGGATTACCGGCAGAATGGTCTTGGCAGCAATAGCTGCGGGCCCGCTCAATCGCCGGACTGCGCAGTGACGTCGGAGGCGTTCCGATTCCGGATACTGCTCAAGCCCTATCTTTCCGAGGATGCCTCTCCGGAGCGACTCAGTCGTCAGATGAGATTGGAAGCGAAAGAAAGGGATAGGGAATGACGGAATATCTCAAAGGTTTATTGCGCTTGCCAGTGGGCGTTCGCCGCTTCCTAATGACCGAAGCATTGTACGGGATCGGGATCGGCATGTATTCACTCGTCCTCAATTTGTATTTATTGTCCAAAGGATTAAAAGAAGACCAGATCGGCGCATTGGTATCGGTAGGGATATTAATTATGGGGATATTAGCTATCCCCGTATCCTTGCTGGCCAATCGATTCGGCCGCAAAAAACTGCTGGTTGCCGGCATACTGTTTATTGCGGCAGGCAATATTCTGTATGCGCTCACGGGAGAAATTGCTTATTTCTACTTGGCGCAAGCTCTGGTCTCGATTGGACTTACGCTGGTCGAAACGACAGAGGTACAGCTTCTCTTCCATTATTGCGCTTCACGCAGGGACGAGCTGCGTGCATTTTCTCTCATGTTCGCAGTTTTTACCGCCTTCACGGGAGCCGGGACTTTAATCGCAGGATATTTGCCGAGCGGAGGAGGGGATGGAGAAGGCTATCGGATTGCGCTGCTTCTGGCCGGTTTGGTGCTTGTGATACATGGGACCGCCCGCGGCCTAATATTGCCTAAGGAGAGCAACGCTGCTCTGAACGAGAAAAGTCAAGGAACAAGCTTGAACCGTGGAAGCTTGCCCAGTTGGAGGAAGAGGCTGCCGAGTTCTAGGCTGTGGCTGTTCTCCGTGTTCATGGCTTTACTCGGGGGCGCGCTCGCCATTACGGGGTCGTTCTTAAATGTCATCGTCAAATACCGGTTAGGCTGGCTGGACGATAACGTTTCCCTGCTGCTCGCGGTAGCAGGTATAGTCCTCTTCGTGAGCTCCCTGCTGACCCCTTATATGATGGAGCGATTCGGCCCGCATAATGCTATTATTTCCGTTTTTCTTATCAATATTGTGCTCTTTACCGCACTTTTCTGGTTAATGCCGGTCTGGCTGTTCATGATATTATTCCTCGTTCGCGGAGGAGGCGTAACCATGCTCTCGAATTTAGTCGACAGCCAGTTAATGTCTGTGCTCAAAGAAAAGGAGAGAAATCTCTTCGCGGGTATGCGGTCCGTGTTCCGTAGTGTAGGCTCCTCTATTGCAACTTATGTGGCGGGATGGATATTGGCCGGCGCAGACTATCGGATGCCCTTCTTATTAACGTCGGTGGTGTTGGGCATAGGCTTGATTTGTTATATGCGGTGGATTCGTCCAACGCTGGATTAAATAAATGCGGATACCTTCATAGGTGATGATTATCAGGTCCAAGGGCCGATCTCCTTAGGCTCCACCAAGCAACAACAAAAAAGCACGCCATTCGCTGGCGTGCTTTTTTGAACATTTGTTTGGAAAGGTTTAGGTGTAAAGACTCGAAATTTGTATAAATAAGTCGTTTTTTAGACCTATAAATTTCCAAATAAAAGTTAGGCTGAGGTAGGGCTGTCGAGGAAAGAAAAGACGGTTATCTTCGTTCTCAACGCCAGATGGGAGCTTATTTGACGTTCACATTCGTATAATTCACCTCGAAGCAGCTTCGTTAATCGTCAGCCATACAGCAAACGGAGGGCAAGAGCGTTAAAACGTAAGGAATACAGAGAGAAGTTAAGGAAACGTAAGGTTAAGTGACAGAAACGCAAATATTTGGGACTTAACCAGTATACAGGATAAGAATCGGAATGCTATGATAAATGTAAGAGTTCGGAATTGTAGTATCGGAATGGCGGATCGGAGCCGGCGGGCGCAGATGGCTGGAAATATACGGACAGTTGAAACCCCGCTTCGAACATAGGTAGACTCCGCTCATTTTAATTGTAACAAGAGGAGGGGAAGGCGTTTTGGCTTAGCCATTCATAACAAGGGGGATACTCGCGAAGAGAGGCAGTTATTGTGTTGGTCCTCAAACCTTATTCATCACTAGCATTACATAAAATTTCTGTCCTATCGAAAAGTGAAGATTCAGCGTACATTGATGTGACGTCAGTGATTTTGAATTAATTGTATCTTAGCATCCGGAGGTGCAAGCTTGAATAATCTATTTCAACAGTCTGACCAAAATCGAAAGAAATGTTGGATCACATTGGATGATTTAGATATTGGGGAGAAAGAACAATTATTTAAAGCATCGGAGACTTTTCTTAATTACGATGGAAAAAATGATGAAATGCCAACGTTGAGCCCCGAAATGGAAAGATTGAGGAGTATTACAATAAAGGTTACCGATCCTGTCGTTAATATTGCAGCCGAGCCCATTCTCCTTCTCATGACGACTGCCAACGGGCGGGTCATCTACTATGGGGGAACACCGAGCGCAGTAAGTAAAATCGAGGAGGACGGATTGCATATAGGAAGTTCGTTCTCTATTGAGCACGCGGGCATTAATGCTATTTCCTTGTGCCATCATGTCAAGCAAACTGTAGTCGTTCAAGGGGCCGAGCATTCTTTGTCGGAATTTTCTAACTGGAACTGTTTATGTACGCCTATCATGGTTGACGGCGACATGCTCGGAATGCTGGATCTTTCTTTCGATCATTTGACGAACATAGCATTTGCTGTCCCGCTGCTTCTTCAAATGGTGAATCAAATTACCGATCTGTATAGTTTGGAAAAGACAAGCGAGGGTCTCCGGGAGGAGAAATTTAATGCTTATAGTTTTACCAAACGTGAGAAAGAAATTGCCGTTGCATGGCTTGAGAACAAAACCGTTCCGGAGATTGCGTCAGAGCTTACGATCAGTGAACAGACGGTGCGAACTTTTATTAAAAAAATTTATGCCAAGACGAATGTCGGGAGCAAGGGGGATCTTTTTCAATTGCTCCACTTATAAAGGAAGAGCAGGCAGATTGTATTCCACGAACGAGAATCAGAGTGCGTGCGAAGAGACGACTCTGATTCATAGCTGTCCGATGGAATTCCGGTTACTTAACGGTGCTGTTAACCGCATTTTTAAGTCCGGTCAACATTCTTCGCATTAGTTTGCCTCTTCCCAGGGAAACGTTATATATTGGCATGGCCAGCGCAGTAGTAATGAGAGACATCAATACAATCAGGGAAAAGATTTGGTTTGAAATAATACCGTAGCTAAGACCGATATTAGCAACGATTAATCCCATTAGCCCTCTTGCGTTCATGAGTCCCCCGAATGCGGATGCTTCTCTCGGATTGAATTTCAAATATCGCATCATAACGTAACAGCCGCCATACTTGCCGAGCGTTGAGGCGAGTATGATAAGCAGGAAGGCGGCAAGCATGGAGTTGTTGAACAGTCCGAGTAAATTCGCGTTAAGCCCGGAAACGGCAAAGAAGATAGGAATGAACAGCGTTAAGGTAATATCTTCAAGCTTGGACCGCAGCTCCTGATGTATGACGGGAGTGTCTGGCATGGCCAGTCCAAGTACAAAACAGCCAAAGACGGACGAAATGCCAATGTAATCGGTACTTAAAGCCGCAAGAAGAATAAGGATGATAATAAACGATAGACCGCTTGTCGTGAGAGTCCCTTTTTTTTGAATATGCTGTCCATAGCGTTTAAGTAACGGTTTGATGACATAGAAGATCATGATGACAAAAAAGACGGAAAAAGCAGATGTCAGCAAGCCGGAGACGATACTTTCAGATTGTGCCATAGCAAGTACGACGGATAAGAAGCACCATGCGAGCGCATCGTCAATACTGGCCGAAACCAGAGCCAAGTTTCCTAGTCTGGTATTTAGAAGCTTCTCCTCCTGAAGAATCCGAGCCAGCATAGGAATAGAGGTAATGGATAAGGCAACCCCCATATAAAGCGTGAATGTCCAGAACGTAATGCTTGATGCGGCATGCTTCTCATATAGGAGCATGCCAGACATAAGACCCAGAATAAATGGGGGTAAAAAGCCTGAAATGGTGAGAAATGCGGATTGCTTTAAGGATTCGCCATTGTTCAATGACCGAAGTTCAAGCCCGACCAGAAAAAGGTAGAAGGAAAGACCTATAGAGCTTAGAAAGGAAAGAACGTCTTTCACATCCTTGGTGAATAAATCGGTCATCAGTCCCGGCGCTAATGCTCCTAGCAAAGTAGGACCTAACAGAATGCCGGCTACCATTTCACCTAGCACTCTAGGTTGAGCAAGGCGAACGGCGATCGTTCCGGCAATTCGGCAAAACACTAAGATGATAACGATGGAAATGATTACCGAAAAGTAAAGCGTGCTGCCGTTATGGATAGAAATTACCTCCTTGTTTATACCTTTTGCGCTTCGGCATTAAGATATTGCTCGACGAGTTTTTTTCGATCGGCTTTTCCGCTCGTATTCATCGGCATATGAGGGATGACGATAAACTCGCGCGGAATCATATAAGCAGGAAGAGTATTGGCGAGCTCCCGCTTGATGTCCTGCACGAACTCGGCCTCATTGGAGAAGCTTACCGCCGCATGCGCATACAATGCGACCATCGCAACAAAATAGTCATACTGGCCATCGGTTTCGTGCGGAAACACGAGAGCGTTCTCTACATAAGGCACAGTACGAATGTTGTGCTCGATATCTTCCATCTCGATCCGGTAACCGTGCATTTTTACTTGAAAATCCTTGCGTCCGCCGAAATATAGCAGCCCGTTCCGATAATACCCGTAGTCCCCGGTCCGGTAGGCTCTCTGTCCGTTAAGCTCGAAAAACCGTGCGGCGGTCAGTCCGGGATTGTTTAAATATCCTGTGCTGACACAAGGGCCGGATATGACGATTTCCCCGATATCTCCTTCACGGACTGCCTCTCCCTCATGATCGATTACAAAAATGTCACAGTCATTCTTTTTATATCCCAGTGGAATGGGCGTCGGGCTATCGATCATATCGTTGTCCAACACAACCGACGTGACAGCGACAGTTGCCTCTGTGGGGCCGTATGTGTTGATCTGCACCGAGCCCGGGAAGCGATCCCGCACATTCCTTGCCGTATTGTTGGGCAGCGATTCGCCGCAATAATAAAATTTAATTAGATCAGGCAATGACTCGGAGGAGAAGGCCGGGTTATCCAAATGTAAATTCATAAAGGAAGGGGTGGATACCCACACCTTGACGGCATGCTTCTGTAAGGCGGCAACTAGCCGCTTAGGTTTGAAATACAAGCTTTTATCAACGGCAACGACTGTTCCCCCGTTCGTTAATGTTCCATATAGGGGCATAACGGAAAGATCAAAGGAGTACGGGGACTGATTCATGCATACGGAGGCTCCCGGATCTGCGAAGTCCTCGGATATCCATTGCAGGAAGCTAACCAAGCAATACTGCGTAATCTCGACGCCTTTTGGTTCTCCCGTAGAGCCGGACGTATAAATGATGTAGAAGTTGTCATGCTCTCCAACCGAGTGAGCCGGTTCTGGAGAACGGTTTATGTAGGTATGAATAATCTCTTCGATACCGAGTGAGGAGGACGCGGTTTCTTTTTTTATAACAGGAACCTTTTGAAGGCTTACTTCCTCGGGAAGCGGAGATACGGCAAAAAGCAGACAAGGTGAAGCGTTTTCAATGACTTTGTTGATTCGTTCGCCTGGCAAGGTATCGTCGATCGGGATATATGCATGTCCGGATTTTACGCATGCCAGGAAGCATATGACCATTTCGATTTCCATATGTCCGTACACGATGACAGGCTGCTTGTTCCCCGGATAGGTTTCCAGCATCCAACTGGCAAGCGCATCCGAACGCTCCTTCAGTTCCTTATATGTTATGCTCGTATCTTTTAAAATGTAGGCAGGGTGTTCCGGTTTCGTATAAGCGTATTGCTCGATTGCGCGAATAATGTTCATCCAACGACCGCCTTCGGATTAAATTTGTTAGCAGCAAGCAAAATGCAATAAGGGCGATTCGCATCCGGTTAGCGGCGGATTGTTCGCTCGTTCTATAGCCCGCTCGGATGATTTCAGTCAGCCCAAATCGAGCTGCTTGCGGGGAATGTCGCATTCCCCCGGGCCGCTCGATTGGCGTGTTGTTGTTCAAACATGCTTTATTTATAAGCTTGAACCAGATGCTCTAAAATTTCCTTCTCCTCGTTATGGACTTCCTTTAGAAGCCCTTCAATTTTAGTCAGCAGCTTGTCGGATTTGGTAATCTCGTACTTCAGGAAGCGAACTCGAATCGACTGGCATTTTTGCTCGATAATCCGGTAACGATTCAAAATTTCCGCGGCGTTTTCAGGGTCGAGATACCCTTGTTGCTCTATGTATTGAATGTTAGCAATCATACATTTTTTATGCTCCCACAGAACATGGAACGGCCGAATGTCGTAGAAAATTTTATCTTCTCTGAATAACGAACAATAATCGAGCAGCACATCGTATACGTCGAGCCCGAAGGCCATTTGCACCTCCGGATTTTTATGCATGCTGTTCCGGACCGATGTGTCGCGCGAGTGCAGATAATCGTCGATAAGCGCTTTAACGTTGGCAATATCGTACTTGTAATCGGAATTGGCTTTGGAGGAAATAAAATATAAATACTTGTCATAATCCGCCCGCGGATGCGCCTCGACAAAGCTTGTTCTTATACTGTCGAAGCTCACCTGATAATTGCCGAAAAGCTGTTCCTGATTAAACGTGCAGACATCGATCGTTTCATTCTCGAAATCGTAGCCGTGAATCAAAATATCATGAGTGAAATGCTGCTGGTTGTGATTGGAATGAATCGGCAGGTAATATTCGTCGACAAAGAAATACAAGTAGTAATCAAGGTCGACCATAGAGACGATGAAATCGATAATGTCGAGATTTTGTTTGTCGAAGGCGGCGCGAGACAGCTTTTCTACATTGGCGTTAGGCCACGGATAAATGGCAAAATCGTAGTTGTAGAAATTGAAATAGTCGGTGAATTTATATTTCAGCAAATCGCGTTGGCAGCGCAGTTGGAAATAGTTGCTGTGGAACCAATCATGAAAGCCTTCCTTGTGCTGCGTGATGCTGAGCAAGCAGGAGTGATGCATGTAACAGGTTAGAAAAGGGCTGGACGTTTCGAGCGTTTTTTTGGTGTGATTATTTACCGTCATGGTCATCGGAAGCACCTCTCTTCAATACAAGAATCATCGCTTAAAGGGTGAGCAGATTTAGATTTGTATGGCTCCGCAGAGCTTGCAAAAATTGTTGCTCCTTGTTGAAGGCCAGGTCGGATTTCTGGGTTAGCTTGACAAGATCGACACGCCCGCTGAAGCGAATCTTGTTCAATACAAAACGAACGCCCTCCATGCTGCTTATCGAGTCTTCGAGCATCGTTATAAGCTCGGGAGAAGAGTTTGTATACTGGAGGAAGCGTATAAAGTGCTTTTTGGAGCCAATAAGGAGTGTGATGACTTGGGTGATGGCTTCAAAGAAATCCTCTTTTGTATTAAAGCTGCCGATTACCGACTCGTCCTGAACAAGGGAAGGAATGAGCTTGTACAGTTCGAAGCCGTCATCGTAGTCCGCAAGCCACTTCGCATAGTTCTCCTGAATAGCCGCAAGCGCCGTCTGTTGGTCAACGGGATGAAAATCGAGGACGGTCATTCTTTCCTTGGCGAGCAGATTTACGCCTTCATCATCTCTTTGATTAATAAAAAATTCACGGGCGACTTTGTCCGACACCTTGTAGTGCACATAGTCGCGTCCGCTCATATAGGTAGGGCCATCGTAAATATCGTCAAAAATGTGGTAGCTGACGCCTTCATTTTCTTGCTCCATTTTGAAAATGGCCAGAGAGTGCAAAATGTCCTTGGTCTGGTAGGAATCAAGCTTGTAGTCGAGAAATCTGCCATTCCCGTAAACAAAGACAATATCGTGCGTTCGAAGCCCGTTCTCGATTTCCGGCTGAAGCTGCTCGAAATCCGTCATCGTATAGTGCGTGCTGGTCACGCCCAGAAGATTGAGAGTTTCCTCCGGCGCGGCTTTGTCCAAATAATGGTTGCGGTCCATCCGATTCGCAAAGACGCTGTCGTAGACGTCCATGGAGCGTTCCAATGCATTATAGAACAATAAATCGACCGGTATTTTTTTGTAATCGAGGTAACTGACAAGCTGATTTTTTCTGCAGTGCAAATATTGATCGTTCAAGTCATATTTCCGCACTTCCATTCTTTCACACCTCAATCTCTATATTTAAAGTTGTTTCGATCAACTGCGAGATACTGTTAATGGTGGCAAAACTCTCAAGCGTAACGAGGTCGCTGTCGAGGTCAGCGTCAAACGCAGCTTCGAGAGCAACGATCAGCTTTACAATCCGCAAGGAATCAAAATGGAGATTCTCGTCCTTCTCCGCATTGATGTTGAATTCCTGCGCAAGTATTTGTTGTACTTTGTCGGAAATTGTTTCATCAACAAGTACGCGCTCCATCAACCCGTCCTCCTTTGTTTAATATGTTTTAATTTGTAGTCTACATAGAAAGATTGTCGGTGTATGTACCCAATTTTGGGTAGAGACACCATAAATGAAATTCGAATACAATAGCTGATATAGCTTTAAGAATATATTCCGGATGGAGGGATAACCGTGACCCAAAGTACGACAAAACCGGCTATTGAGGAAGTAATGGAAACCGTAAAACGGCTGATCGAGAATGAGTTTGAGCTTAAGCTTGAATACGATCAAGAGCTTAGCTTCGACTCTCTGGGAGTGGTTCGGATTATCGTTCTGATAGAAGAGGAGTATGATGTCAGCTTCGATGAAGATGTCGTCAGACTCGGAAACTTCGCATCGATTAGAAAAACGAGCGAGCTGGTTATTGACCTAATGTCTTAGAATGGGAGGAATCCTGTTGGTTCCGATTGCCAAGCACGACTTGAACGACCAGTATTTGAACTGTAGGAAAAATCAAATCGTAAGCTTCTTGCAGTCAAGGGGAGTGAAAGTGGAAGGTCTCTTTTACAGGGCCTACGAGAAACCGGGAGACATTTTCGAAGCGCTGTACTTCTCTGCAATGGATCGAAATCTTTATCTGGATCGCGTTATCCAGGATCGGGATTTAAATCTTCTCGACATTTTCCCGCAGAGGGTGACGAAGCAGTCGTTCAGCGAGGGAATGCCTGCAATAAACGAAATGCTGAACCGGTACGGCGCCGTCCTCTTGTTCGGAGACGGATATTACCTCCCTTACAAGAGGAACACCTATCTGGTTCGAAATGAATTCCATTCCGTCATGCTCACGAATATTAGCGCCAACGGAGCGGGAACAGGCTATACCGTTGTAGACGATGTTTACGAAGGCGTCAACTACATGAGCGGGAAAGATTACAGCAGCTACTCCGTTTCCGCGGAACAGCTTGCACAGTTCTACGATCACTACACGACCGAGGGGAATGAAACGACGGATTCCAAATGGGATTTGCTCTCGCTTGACGTTAGCGGCCATCGTTTTTCCAAGCCTTATTTGAAGGAACGGCTATATCCACTGTTTGGGGAACTCGTGAGAGAGTTTGAGGATGATTTCTCGCTCTACGAACAGGTCCCCTTATTTGTAAAGGAGAATGCCAAAACCGACAATCTGGCCAAGGACCCGCTGCTGCAAGCGTTGACGATTACGCTCGGTTCAAGAGCACATGTTTTGAAGTTTTTGAAGCATGCGGAACTATGTCCTGCTGTTTGGGATTCGATCGATCAGACCATTGGCCTGCTGGAATCGGTACGGTATACCATTGCCAAAAAGAATATGACCGGCAAGCTGGATAACGCCAAGCTTATATCCAAGTGCGAAAAGCTGATAGCAGAGGAGAATTTCACTCTAAGAGAGTTAAAAGCGTATGTTGGGATCATGGTTTAAAACCGACCGGGAGGATGAATTTATATCATGGAGATCAAGGCAAGCTATGACGTAGCGATTGTAGGATCGGGGATTGCCGGAGCGACTCTGGCGGCCGTTCTGGCCAGGCATAACGTAAACACATTAGTTATCGATGCAGGAGCTCACCCCAAATTTGCGATTGGCGAATCGATGATACCGGCGACTTCGTTTTTCATGAGAGCGATTTCAGAGCGTTACGATGTGCCTGAGCTGCTGCACTGCAGCACTCTTCCGTTGGTTCGCGAGAACATTGCTTCATCCGCCGGCATCAAACGGAACTTTTCCTTTGTATACCATCGCGAAGGCGAGAGCCAGAATCCGAATGAGATGACGCAGCTTCCCGTTCCGAACATTCCATACGGCCCCGAAGCGCATCTGTACAGACAAGATACGGATGCGTACTTGCATGCAATATCGGTTCGTCATGGGGCGGATGTGAAGCAGCGAACCTTTATTAAAGATTTGCATTTTGAGGAGCATAGGGTCGTCATTGAAACGACGCAAGGGAATTTTGAAGCTAAATATATTGTAGATGCCAGCGGAATGAACTCGGTTCTGGCCAAAAAGCTGAATTTGCGCGAAGAGCCGACACGGATGCAATCCAACTCAAGATCGATATTTACCCATATGATTGACGTCATTCCTTACGATCAATTTTATGAAGCCGGAGAAGTCGCTTTACCGAGTCCTCTACATAAGGGAACGCTCCATCATATTTTCGATGGCGGATGGCTGTGGGTCATTCCGTTCAATAACCACGATCAAGCCACCAACCCTCTGTGCAGCGTAGGGCTTCAACTTGATCTTAAGAAATATCCTAAAAATCCGGATCTCTCGGCGGAAGAAGAGTTTTGGGCCTTCATGGAGAAGTTTCCGGATATTAAGAAACAGTTTGCTGCGGCCAAGCCGGTTCGCGAATGGGTGGCTACCGATCGCTTGCAATATTCTGCGGGCTCCGTTATCGGCGAGCGGTATTGCCTAATGGCTCACGCGGCTTCTTTTATTGAGCCTCTCTTCTCAAGGGGACTTGCCATTACAAGCGAGACGATCTTCTCGTTAGCTCAACGTTTGATAGACGCTACGAAAGAAAATGATTTCTCGCCGGAACGGTTTTCCCGCGTCGCCGATATCATTCAGAATTCGTTCGACACGAATGACCGACTTGTCAGATGCTCGTATATTGCCTTTAAAGACTTTAATTTATGGAATGCCTGGTATCGGATTTGGGCTCTTGGCCAAGCGTTTACTTCTTTGCGGTTGACTCAAGTGCTGTCCAAATACTATAAGACAAAGGACAAGGCAGAATTGATGCAGCTTGAAAATATCCCTTATGTTGGCTCGCTTTGCGTGGATCTGCCCGAATATCAGGAATTGTTTGATAAAGTTACGGCAATTGTTGAAGCGGTTGGACGGGGTGAGCAAAGCGTGGACGAGGCAGTGGATCAAATCTATCGGATTTACGGCGAGTGCGATTTTATTCCGGATCACTATCAATTCCTTAATGCCGAACGCCATTTTATTTCGAAGATGGATAGCCGCTCCCTGCTGGAGGTCGTCACTTGGGGGGTAAACGAAGGGCCGGAGCGTTTAAGACCGTTGTACTTTGACAATGCGGACGCCTTGGTTGCCAAACCAAAGAAGCCGGCAGTAGAGGTGTAGCGAAAAGCGAGCATTCATACTCGAAGTGCAATGGAGGAAGCTGAATGTGGTTTAAAGAGCCCAAGTATGCCTGGTTTATCATTAGCATCTTATGGATTTTTGGTTTTCTAGGTTCAATAGGCCGTGTAATTGTGCAGTACTTCCAAGAGCCTATGACTGAGGATATCGGTATGTCGCGGGGCTTTTTGGGACTTGCATGGTCGACAAGCATTTTGATCGGGGCGGCTTGCGCTCCGATCGGCGGCTGGTTTACAGACCGTTACGGCTATCGCGTGACCATGATCGGAGGCACCATTCTCGGAGCGCTGTCGGCGGGTGCCATCGTATTGTTTACTAATCCTGTCGGTTACTTCATTGGATTCGGCATACTTGGCGGTCTGGCGGGTATTAGTTCCACGAGTAGCTATGTCATCGTCTCGGAATGGTTTAGGCATCACCGGGCCAAGGCGCTTATGATCGTGGGCAGCGCCTCCTCGATCGGACTGGCTGTTATTACTCCGTTCTTTGTCATGAACGACTCGTGGCTGGGCTGGAGCGTGGCGTACCGGATTTCGATGGCCGTCGGGGTTCTCTTTATCATTGCGATCGTCTTTTTGGTGAAGGAGAACAAGCGGACAGAGGAGCCGTCGCAGGAGACTGAAACATCCGGCAATGAGGAACAGGCCGACCCTCCGGCGGAGAAGCTTACTGTCGGAGACAAGCTGAAGACCTTGCTGGTTTACTCGCGAAGCCCAGTGCTTATTGTCGTCATTTTTGCTCTCTTTACATGCGGATTCAGCATGGGAACGGTTGAGATGCACCTGATGGCTATTCAACAGACGGCACATGTATCGCACAGTATGTTTATGTGGTCTCTTAGCATTTTGGGTGTTCTGGAGCTTGTCGGCGGCTTTGTGTTTTCGGCGCTGCTGGATCGGTTGCCGCGGGCGATGGCGTTGAGCAGCTTGTACTTTATACGGGCAATCGCCTTCACGATCCTGTTCACCCAGCTTTACTGGTCGCCGGTATTGTTCACGCTTATTTTTGGGGCGACCTATTTGGGGGCTATACCGGGCGGAATTTTGCTTGCAAGCGAGAGCTTGAAAACGAAATCGATTGGCCTTCAAGCCGGCATATTGTTGTTTTTTCACCAGCTTGGCGGCGTCGTGGCGGCAACGGCCGGCGGTATAAATTTCGACCTGTTCCACAACTATCAATTATTAATTGTCGTTAATATCGTTCTGAGTCTGGCAAGCTGCGCAGGATATTACGTTGTGAGAGAAAGAAAGCAGGCCGACAACAAATTGTCGACATCCGTATCCGGATAACAGCTATTTTATTTCTCATTCAAGTCAGGAGGGATACTCATGAGCCTTAAGGAGAATTTAAAGCAGTTTATCATTGAAGCTGCCGATGGGAACGTGGCAATGGAGGATCTAGACCGGGTAGGGGACACCATTAAAAATCTCGGACTTGACTCTTTGGCGAAAATTCGTGTTGTCGTGCAAATCGAAGAAGAATATAACCTTGAGATTGACGTAGAGGAAGTAAGAGCCGAAGTGTTCGATTCGCTTGCTCTGTTGGCCGAGTACGTCGAAGAACGGCTTAACAAGCTGATAACATCCTGATCCGGGAAGGAGGAGCAACGATGTCTGTTGATGCCGCAGCTCTGGGGATTCAACCCCATATTGAGGAAATGACTTACGCTTCCAGACTGCTTTATTTGGAAGGGCACAACGATATTAATAACGGCCAAATCTCCTACAGAATAGGGGACAAAATCTGGATACGCAGAGGCTTTCTTGGCTGGGAGGAAACGACGGACCAAGACTTTATCTGCATCGATTTTGACGGGAACCGGTTGGAAGGCGAAGGGGCTATTCCATCAGAGTGGCCTCTTCACACGGAGATGTACCGGGTCAGAGAAGATATTAACTGTATCATTCACTCTCACCCGCCCTACGCCATGATCTTTAGCGCCACGGATCTGCCGTTGAAGGCCGTTACGCATGACGCGACTCCGATTATGAACACCGCCCGGTTTACGTTAACGACGAATACGGTAACCAACAAGCCGGTTGCCCAGCAGGTTGCCCTTGCGTCCGGCAAGAGCAATACAATGCTTCTCAAAAATCATGGCATTGTTGCTGCCGGCAAGTCCGTGCCTGAGGCTGTGTGCTGGTCGATCGTACTGGAGAACGCCTGCAAGCTTCAACTGCTGGCCGAATCGACGGGCGTCCCGTACAGCTCGACAGAAGGCATTGAGATTAAGACCAAAAGCAAAATTATTTTCGGGACAACGGCAATACGCGAATATTGGTCTTATTGGTGCAGAAAAGTAGACCGACATTTTAATAACGGGTAGGAGGATTGCCAATGCTTAACTATGCAACTTCCTCGAAAGACTTCCTTCGGATTTTTCAGAACCACAAAGGTCATGAATATGTCGGAAGCAGATTCGCCAAATCCTTGAGGCCGGAAAGAGTCAAAACCTATGAGGGACCGTACGCTCGTCTGAAGACTTCAATTTTTAATGAAGAGAATACAATCGTCTTGAACAACGGGGAAAATATTCTTGAAAGGATTTTGCTTCCTTCCTATGGATTGACCTCCGTGAAGTTTTACGGACACCAATCTGAAATGCTATGGTCGTATCCTTCTGCCGGTGCATGCTATCCGGTCGAAGTATATCTGGTGATACGCCGCTTGCATCATTTTGAGCCGGGCGTCTATCACTATTCTGCCCTTCAGACCTCGCTGCACAAGATTGGAAGTCTTAAATCGTCGTTCCTTCTCAATGAATCGCTCCTTGAGGAGCACCGTGATGCGGACTTCTACATCATTGTCACGGCGGACCCGTGGAGAAGCTGTTGGAAATATTCCCATCGCGGGTACAGGTTCAGCCTGATCGACTCGGGCCATGCTCTGGCCAACTTTCATGTAACGCTCGATTCGCTTGGCTTCGATTATGCGACCTATACATCGGTCAATTCGCAATATTTAAAAACGTTGTTGTCCTTGAACAGCTTTGACGAGGCGTTCAGCGTGATCGCGGTGAATTGGGCCGATGCCGGGGAGCGGACAGAAACGGAGCATCTGGATGAGGTGAATGCATACAGTCGGTGTATTACGACCGTTGATACGAGCAAGGTTCAATTTGATTGGGCTCCGATTCGACAGTTCCAGACAATGGTGAACGCCGAATTAAAGGAACCGCAAGCGGATTGGCTCATGAACAAGAAGACGATGCACGGATGGGACTATAAGCAGGCCGTCCGGTTGTTGAGCGAGCGTCGTTCTACCTCCGCTTATTTGCCGAAGGAGCTGAAGAAAGCCGAAGTCAATACGATTTTGAGCAGGATTCAGTCGTTGCGCTTGCCTATTCAAATTTATTGTATCGTACATGCCGTAGAAGATATGGCGCCGGGCGTCTATAAGTACAATAACGATTTCGAGCTTATCCAGGCGGGGAGCTTTGTGGAGGAATCGGTTTACTACTGCCTGGGGCAGGGGCTGGTTCGCGAGGCGCCGGTGCTGTTCTTGTTTACTGTGGACGTAAAGGAAAACGATCGCAGCTACGCCGCCTTTCAGCAGAGACTGCTGGAAGTAGGCTACTTGGGTCAAATGATGTACTTGCATGCGCAGGAGCTGGATCTTGGATATTCCGCAATTGGCGGCTACTATGACGAAGAGGTCAAGGATCTGCTAAAGGCGGGGGCGGATACGCATGTCATTTATGCCGGAACGTTAGGGTATAACGATACAGCCTTCGAGGCGAAGCGGGACCGCTATTATTTGAACAAACCCAAAAGCGGAGGTACAACTCCAATGGCTCAAGACAATCGAGACAATCAAGTCAAGGATATGACAATTACCGATTTATTGTATCGCTCCGTATTGCAGCACGGGTCCAGGACGGCGATTTGCTTCGGCGAACGGACTTATTCGTACACGCAGATGTGGGAAGAAATTGTTTCCTATTCGAACTGGCTGAAACAACAGGTTTCCCCGGAATACCCGGTCGGAATCTGTCTCAAAAACTGTCCGGAATACTTATTCATTTATTATGCCTGCTTGCTTGAAGGCTATCTTCCTATGCTGATCGATCATACGTTTACGGAGGATGAAGTCTCAAACCTTTGCAAAGCGTACTTCATCAATTCCGTCATTTCTTTGAACAGCGATGGTCAGATAACGCTATCGACTATGGACATCGATACGGAGTTATATGTACCCGGGGAGCTTGAAAATGTTGCAACATGCAGATTTTCTTCCGGTACTACGGGCCGCCCCAAATGTTTAATGTTTACCCATGAAGCTATTATTAAGGCAGGCGTCAACTGGGCGGCCGCTTCCGGTATTCAGGCTGACGACAAAGTGCTGTGCACCGCGCTCTTTCACAATGGACTTGCCTTTAACACTTCCATGCTGGCTGTTTTTGTTAAGGGAGCATCTTTAACCATCCATAAACAAATCACGCCTAAATCCGTGTGGGAAACGATCTCCAATCAAGGCATTACGATATTGGTCGCTTTCCCGGTTGTATACGACTTGCTGAACAATTCCAAATATTGCAACGGCAATCACCGGCTCAGGCTTTGTTTGTCTTCTGCCGCTCCGCTGCACTATACGATCAAGGAAGCGTTCTACAGCAAAGTCAGAATTGAAATATGCGACTATTACGGGATTGTCGAATGCGGACCTTGTACATATAATTCCGGCAGCGAGGCCCGTTCGCTGGGAAGACCGGTGCCGGGAGTGACCATTCGTATTCTTGATAAGGACGGCAACTTGGTTCCGGAAATGGAGTCGGGCATTATCCAGATCAAATCGGAATCGATGGCTTCGGGCTATTACAGGGCAGAAATTCCGTTCCAAGTGACGGACGACGGTTTTTATCAAACCACTGACATTGGCTACTTGAAGGATGGCCACCTCTATATTAACGGAAGAAGCTCCGATCTTATAAATGTAGCGGGCAAGAAAGTTGATCCGCTCGAGGTCGAAAATGTGCTCCTTCGTTTACCGGCCATTCGAGATGCCGCCGTTGTTGGCGTAATGAACGAACGTCAGTCAACGGAGTATCCGGTAGCCTTTATCGTCAAGGGCTCCGAACTGGAAAGCGATGAAATCATTAATCATTGTCAACAATATTTGGCGCCGTTCAAGCTTCCGCAGAAATATGTCTTTGTCCCGCAAATCCCTAGAAGCGGTGTTGGCAAAGTAAGGAGAAAGCAGTTAATCGACGAGTACCTCACATAAGATTCCAATCGTAAAGGGGATTAAGTCATGCAAGCCGCACAATTGCAATTTAATCACGTTCAAGAGGCTTTCGCACAGCGTATTGGTGGAAACCAGTTCGGCTTGAAGAAGGAAGTGTACAAGTTTGAAAAAATAAAAATAGCCAAGCAGCAGGCTATGGCTCTTAACCCTGAAGCTCAACTGATCGATATGGGGCTGGGGGAGCCGGATTGGATGGCGGACCCTGCCGTGGTGGAAATTCTTGCGGCTGAAGCGGCTAAAAAAGAGAACCGGTTTTATTCGGATAATGGCGTTCTCGCTTTCAAGGAGGCTGCCGCCCGCTACATGGGCGAAATTTTCGGAGTGCAGAACTTAAATCCCGTAACGGAGATCAACCATTGCATCGGTTCTAAGTCGGCGCTGTCGATCATACCGGCGCTTTTCATTAATCCAGGCGATATTACGCTGATGACAGCGCCGGGTTATCCCGTTATGGCGACTCATACGAAATGGTACGGCGGCGAAGTCGTTTACTTGCCGCTTCTCAAAGAGAGGGGCTATTTGCCGGACCTGCGTTCATTGTCTGAAGAAGTGAAGAGCAAGGCCAAGCTTCTGTATATCAATTACCCGAATAACCCCACAGGAGCCTCCGCAACGCGGGAGTTTTATGAAGAAGTAGTGAGCTTCTGCAAGGAGAATGGAATCATTGCGGTATCCGATGAGGCGTATGCGGGATTGGTGTTCGACGGCGGACATCCGCTGTCCCTTCTGAGCGTGCCTGGGGGCAAGGAGATCGGAATTGCCGTCCACTCGCTGTCCAAATCGTTTAATATGACGGGATGGAGATTGGGGTTTGTGGCCGGCAACGAGCGAATCGTTAACGCCTTCTCCTATGCCAAAGACAACGTTGATTCCGGTCAGTTTATACCGATCCAGAAGGCTGGCGCTTACTGCTTGCAGCACCCCGATATTACGACTAGAACGGCTGCGAAATATTCCCGGAGGCATGACAAGCTCGTAACGGTTCTGAGAAAGATCGGTTTTGACGCGGTAAAGCCTAAGTCCTCCTTCTTTATGTATGTTCCGATTCCTAAGGGAGTGGACAACGGTCCGGAGTTCCAGTCCGCAGAGCAATTCTCTGAATTTCTTATCCGTGAGCAGCTCATTTCTACCGTTCCGTGGGACGACGCAGGTTCCTTTGTACGTTTCTCGATTACCTATGAAGCCGCGGACGAGCAGGATGAAGACCGGATCATGGCAGAGCTGGAACAAAGACTGGCGGCGATCCCGTTTGTTTGGGCATAAGGGGGGATACGTTGGATGACGACCAAGCTGCTTCCAACGTTTTCGCCGGTCATTCATGGGCGAATGTACTATGCGTTTCCATTATGCTTGTTTGACAAGGACCCGCTTTTTGAACAATGGCTGATGAGCCGATTTGTTCAACTCCAATCGTATTCGGCAGCTCGTACGCTGGCTGAAGGGGTTGCAGAGCTTCGATTTCATTACGTGGATGACCCGACCTGCTTCACTGACGTTCTTGACGTTAGAAAAATATCGTTAGAGGGAATGAGCGCGTCGGACATTCAAGAGCTATTGATAGAGGGGATCGCTCGCAATAGCTATGCGTATGTATATGTGGATAAGTATGAAGTGCCGGACAATCCTTTTTATGGGAAGAGACATGTTACTCAGGAGTCGTTAGTGTTTGGCTATGAATTGGACAGCAAGACATTCCATATTCTTGGCTTTAAGGCCGGACGTGATTTTGGCGGCTCCGTGGCGCCGTTTGATTCCTTGACTGCGGGGGTTGTCCGTTCGGGTTGCTTACATATGTATTGGATAAGCCCTAAACCGATGCGCTCTGGCTCTCTTGGCATGAATCAGCTAATGGCATCGATCAGCCAATATCTTCACTCGACAGTAGCAAACGGCTCGGAGACGGGACTTGTGTATGGACTTGACTGCTACGACAGTCTATCTGAATCTTTGAGGCTGGTTCCTGCAAAAGAGGGGGCGGTTGTTACGAATATCGCTTACCTTCACATACTGTGGGAACATAAGAAGCTCATGCTGGACAGAATGAACTGCATCTTCAAAGGTTATCCCGGCATCAAGGACCGTGAACGAATAGCGGATCAATACGGGCAGCTTATTAAAGATGTCGTTCGGCTTAGAAATGGGCTGATTCGGTATGAAATGACCAAGTCGGATAAGATTCTGAAAGACGGCGTGGAGCAGCTTGGCGCCATTCAACGAAGCGAACGACTCTGTCTGTCTACACTGGTGGACGAAATGAAAAACGAGCTTGCGGCGGCATGCGGGGCGGATTACTTATTATGACAGAACATCTGGCGATACGAATTAACAGCAGCCAAAGCATCTCATGGGATACGTTTGACGGCAATATGAAGCCTATAATGGGTACTAAACATTTTCAGGTAAAGCGAGCCAGAAGAGCGGAAGAAGACGTAGAGGAAGGTCCGGGCTGGACCTTCCAGAACGCTCCAATGTTAACATTCTGGAAGGAACGTTTTTACCTGAGCTACATTAGCTGCCCGAAGGGAGAGAACACTCCCCCCTGCCGCACGATGCTGACCACCTCAGCAAATGGCAGGGATTGGAGCGCACCCGTCATATTATTCCCCAACTACGATTTAACGGATTGCAGCCAGACCGTCTTGGCCGACAGCGCGGTTATGCATCATCGAATGGGGTTCTATATTGCACCGAACGGAAGACTGTTGGCTCTTGGCTTTTACGGTATCAGTCCCGAGCCCGCGACGATGCCCAATGACGGCGGAGGAATCGGGCGAGTTGTTCGCGAAATTTATGAGGACGGCAGGTTGGGCGATATCTTCTTCATCCGCTATAACCGTCATGCGGGTTGGAATGAGGATAATACGCAATTCCCCTTCTACCTTGGCTCCGGCGATGCCGGGTTTATTGGCGCCTGCGAAGCTTGCCTTCAAGACAAGCTTGTTACGCAGCAATGGTGGGAGGAGGATCGCAGCGAGGATGGATTTTACTCGATCAAAGACTTGAAGGCTATGTCCGCTTATCCGATCGGCGAATCGACAACTGCGGCGGTTTGGAAAACGGGCAAGCATGCATTCAGTCATAATGGAGGCGAGTCCTGGACCTGCGTTCAACCGATTGAAGGGATGGTTACGGCCGGGAATAAAATATGGGGGCAGCGCTTATCGGATGGAACGTATGCGCTGATCTACAGTAGCAGCCCCGTGAACGAACGCCGCTGGCCGCTCGTTATGGCTACGAGCTCAGACGGTCTAACCTTCACTTCAACATTGTTAGTGCGTGGAGATGTTCCGCTGCGCAGATATGAGGGCTACTATAAATTTTTTGGATTGAATTACGTTCGAGGCTTGGAAGGCGGCGCTTGTCTTGACGATCTATGGCTTACGTACAGTGTGAACAAAGAAGATATTTGGGTGACTACAATTCCGGTCCCGTTCTTGCACGGGGAAAGCGCCGATGTAGATGATTGCTTTTATAGCGGCGATGCGGATGAGGACGAACGGCTTAGGAGATGGAATCTGTACTCTTCCGTCTATTCCAATGTTCGTATGGATCGGGACCCCGTCACCTTTAGACAGTGTCTAACGCTTCGCGATAAAGAATATTTCGACTATGCGAAGGCGGAGCGCTATTTTGAGCCTGGTGCTGTCGTGACGATCTCGTTCGACATGCTGCTGATCGCTTCACCGGAGGGCCGTCTGGCTTGTGAAGTGATGGACAATCGCAATTCTCCGATAGTTTCGGTATTTCTAATAGGAAATGGCGGGATTTCGGTTCAAAGCGGCCAAGGCGCAATCCATGCCGGACATTATAAGAACCGGTATTGGCATCGCTTTTGCCTCCGGATCGATGGACCCCAGTCTGTTTATTCACTGCGGATCGATGATGATTTGCTTCATGAAGGACGACTTGCCCGCAACGATCATATTGCAGAGCGCATTACGTTTCGAACCGATGCAGTACCGCAGTCCCTGTCGCCTGTTATGGAACAGCCGGACGCGGAGGGAGCAGAGCGTTTAAAAGCGGAATCGGTCTATTGCCTCGCCTCGCTTCGTGCTGTAAAACAAAATGCGTTGAAAGACGTATAATGGGGGTTAAGTTCAAGATGCCGAAAGTTTTGGAAAACCTGGTAGGCGGGAATTGGGTTGCGTCAGAGAGCGAACGGACCGCAACGATTGTGTCGCCAGCAACGGAAACTCCATTGTGGGATGTTCCGCTTTCGACAAAAAACGAGGTTCGGCTGGCTGCAGAGACGGCACAACATGCCTTTGTTGACTGGAGTAAGACTCCGGTTCAAAAGAGGGCGCGTATTTTGTTTCGCTTTCAACAACTATTGGTTGACGAATGGTCAAATCTGGCTCGGGAAATCAGCCTTGAGAACGGCAAAACGTTTAAAGAGGCGTACGCCGAAGTCCAGCGCGGGATCGAGTGCGTGGAGTTCGCCGCAAGCGCGCCAACCCTTCTTCAAGGCAGCATGCTGCCGGATGTGGCGCACGGGGTGGAAACCGCGATGTATCGTTATCCATTAGGCGTCGTTGGAGGCATTACGCCTTTTAACTTTCCGGTAATGGTGCCTTGCTGGATGTTCCCGCTTGCGATTGCTTGCGGCAACACCTTTATTCTGAAGCCTTCGGAACAGACGCCTTACATGGCAAACCGTTTGGCGGAGCTGTTAATGAAGGCGGGGCTGCCAGACGGGGTATTTAATGTTGTGCATGGCGGAAAAGACGTCGTGCAGGAGATGATAGCCGATCCTACCATTAAAGCCATTTCCTTTGTTGGCTCGCAACCGGTTGCTGAGCTTGTTCACCGGGAGGCGAGTATGCGCGGCAAACGTGTACAAGCGCTCGGAGGAGCAAAAAATCACACAATTGTTATGCCGGACGCCGATCTGGATCTGGCGGTAAAAAGCATTGTGGATTCGGCATTTGGACAGGCCGGGGAGCGCTGCATGGCGTGTTCCGTCGTTATTGCGGTGGGAGAAATCGAGGAGGAGCTTAAGCGTCGTCTTGCAAGCGCAGCCGATCAATTGCAGATTGGAGACGGCTTGCAGGATGGGGTGGAAATGGGCCCGCTAATTAGCAGGCAGCGCAAAGCGGCGACGCTTGGCTATATTGAATCGGGAATAGCCGAGGGCGCTGAATTGTTGCGGGACGGAAGGCTGGACCCGGCTGCTTCCAAGGAAGGCTGTTATCTTGGGCCGACTATATTCGATCAGGTAACGACAGATATGAGAATTTGGAAGGAAGAAATTTTCGCTCCCGTATTATGTTTTATGTCCGTTGCAACGCTTAAGGACGCAATAAAAATTGCCAACCAATCGGAATTTGCGAACGGAGCTTGTTTGTATACGAAGGACATATCGACGATCCGCACATTCAGAGACGAGATCAATGCCGGAATGATTGGCGTGAATGTCGGGGTTCCTGCACCCACAGGCTTGTTTCCTTTCTCCGGATACAAAAATTCGTTCTATGGCGATCTGCATGTGAATGGCACTGACGGCGTAGAGTTCTATACCAGAAAAAAAGTCGTTACCTCCCGATGTTAGGCTCAGGGGACGCAAGCAGATGGTTAATCCATACGTAAACCCATTGTTTCCCGATATGTGGAAGGTGAAGCTTTCCATTAAAAGTCCGATGAAATGGATGAATGCGTACTTGATTCAAGGAACCGAGGGGCATACAATCATCGATCCGGGCATGGATACGGAACAGAACCGTTCGTTGTGGCTGGAGATCATTCGATCGGCCGGTGGTCCCAGTCATATAAAACAAATTGTCGTGACGCACCATCATGCCGACCATTACGGACTGGCTGGCTGGTTGCAGAAGCTGACGGGGGCTGAGGTCTGGGCGTCGGAGCCGTGTATTCAACAAGCTGAATTTATTTGGCTGAATAAAGAACGGTATTCCGACAGGCTGTTCGACTGGATGAGAGAATATGGAGTGAAGGGAGAGTTACTCGAGTCTTTTCGTCACGACCATAACGAGTATCTTCATTCCGTGAAAATGCACCCCAGTCGCTTCGAGCTGCTGACGGAAGGCCAGCTAATAAGGATCGGGGATCGGAACTGCAAGGTTATCGCAAGCCCGGGACATGCGATGGGGCATATGAGCTTATTGGATGAACACAATCAGATCCTATTTTGCGGAGATCAAATTTTGCCCCAAATTCCCCCTAACTTAAGCTACTTCGTTGGTTTCGATCAAAATCCGCTTGAGGATTTGATTCAAAGCATCGAACGGCAAGGCCAGCTTAACGTTCAAACGGCTCTTCCGGGTCATTTTAATCCGTTTGGAAGATTTCATAAAAGAGGCAAAGAAATAATCGGCTATCATCTCAATCGGCTTGAGCTCCTTCGTGATGGTATACATAGTGGCTTATCGGGATTAGAAATGACGAGAAGGTTGAACCCGAGGATCGAAATAAAGGGAGCGACTATAAAGTTTTTGTTAATGGAAATAGAAGTATATTTGCAATATTTAAGGAGATTGGACGACAAGCCGCAGCATCGCTCGGTAGAATGACAACAAGCGTTAGGGGCAGTGAAGATGCATATCCGTTATTCGCAATCCAAGCAGGTCGACACGAACCAACTGGAGCGTTTGTTTCATTCCGTCGACTGGAAATCCGGACAATATCCGAATGAACTGCAAGCGGCCATCCGCCAATCGCATTCGGTTCTCACGGCGTGGGCGGACGAGCAATTAGTTGGCTTAATCAATACCTTGTCCGATGGATGCATGACCGTCTATTTTCATTATGTTCTGGTTCATCCCGAGTACCAGTCCAGAGGAATTGGCAGGAGCTTGGTTGAGCAAATGCTGGAGCGGTATAAGAATTACAAGACCATCCTTCTTGTTTCTTACGAAGAAACGGAAGCGTTCTACGAACGAATCGGCTTTAAGACACAGTCAGAGACCAAAGCGATGTATATTACAGAGCTTCTCTAATGTCGGCGATTCCCCTCCGGGCGAATTGCTGAGTCAAACGAACGGACGATCGGGCATGGCAGCCGGGAATGGCCTAGGCGATAAGCTATACGGGCTGCCATGCCCTTATTGTTTGTTGTACAAACGATATATCGGTTGTTGCAATAACATCCCCATATGACACTTAACGTCCGCATGGTCAAGGGCAGTCCCCGCATTACAGTCTCATTTAATATCCATTTCCTGCAATACGGCAGACACTTGACGTTCCCGTTTCTAACCTATCCCCGCATCGCTGTATACTTTCGGGTACGTAACGTACCATTCATTTCATCGCTATATATTTATTGATGCTATAAGACAGAGTCATCTGTTCCTGCCAATCGCAATATCATGCTTTTTCCTCTTGAACTGGGACAATCAGGAAGGTGTTCTTCGCAAGGTGTCGAAAATTTATAAAGGATGTAATTCTTTGGGCGTGTGCCCAAAGAATTATGCATTCTACTTTATGTGTGCATTTGTCAGATGGGGAGGGAAATTGTGTTTAAGCATCTGGAGCTGTTTACGATGCGCGCGTATTTTCGGGCGAGGGAAGAAGGGATTCTTCCGGCGTATCTCGGATCGACGATTCGGGGCGTGCTTGGGCATTGCATGCGAGAGTTTGCCTGCATTTATCCGAATGTAAAATGTCATTTGTGCGGCCACGCTCCGGAATGCGATTATGCGCAGCATTTTTGTTCGCCGGGTCACGAGGCCGGGGCGGTGAATCCCTATATCATTTGTACGCCTGTCCGAGGCAAGACGCGATGGAGCGAAGGCGACACGCTTGTTTTTGATTTGACCTTGACGGGAAAATCGGCAAATTCGGCGGGAATATTTCTCGACGGTTTGCAGGCGATGTCGGAACGCGGCTGGGGCGCGCGGCAAATGCGATTCAAGCTGGAGCAAGTGACGAGCCCACATAGCGGTCAAATCGTTTGGTCGGGAGGAAAGTCCTGGCTTCGCAATATTAGACCTCAAGGCCTGGAGACGGGAGGGCGGCAGGCGCAAAGCGTGCTAATTCGTTTTGACTCGCCGACGCGCGTCGTTGTTCAGCAGCAGGTTTGCGAGTCGTTAACGTTTGCGCAAATTGTTATGGCTGCGAGCAGGAGAATCGCGTTATTATCCCATGCCTATGCCGGCGTTCGGATGGCTTGGGACGAGGAGGGGCTGCTTCGCGAAGCCGGACGGATCCGTACGGTGGAGGAAAGCTGGACCCGTATCGATTTCGCAAGATATTCCATCAATCGGCCGAACAAGCTGGAGCTTCCCGCAATAGAAGGATGGGCTCGGTTCGAAGGGGACCTGGAGCCGTTTACGGCAATTCTCGAAGCGGGCCAGCGGTTGCATATCGGCAAAAATGCTACGCATGGCTTTGGCCATTACGAGTTGTTCTATGATCGTTGACCAGCAACCCTTAGGAGGGAGATCGACAATGACGAACGAAACGCAAACGCTCGAGGAGCGGATCAAGACCGAACAGAAGGCGGTTCGAGCCATTATTAACAACTATAAGGGATGGGCTGATTCGCTTGCTCAGCAGCTAACGCTGGAGACGCCGAACCATCATTTGACGACGGGAAGCTACCGGGAGGAAGTCTGGAAGACTTTATTTATGCAGATTGTGCCGCGTAAATTTCATATCGAGCAAGGCGTGTTCATCATTGACTCCAACGGCCAAATTTCGGATGAAGTCGATTTGGCGATATTCGACGAAAGCTATACCCCGTACATTTTCAAGCTTGGAAAAATCAAGTTTATTCCGATTGAAGCAGTCGCGGTTGCCGTGCAATGCAAAAGCACGAATATCGACGGAGTAAAGAAGTGGGCGGAGACAATAACTCGGCTACGGACAGCATTTGATTCGGTTACCCGGATTATGGGCGGCTTGAGTCATAATAATCTGAAGAATGCACTTGATGAGCTGGAAAACGTACAGGGTCAAGCCAAACATGTTCGAACAATGAAATTGAAATCGCAAACCTCGACCCGTCCTATTCTGATTCTTTGTTCATTAGTTGAAGGCAGAAATCCCGCCGATCCGGGCAGAGAGGGGACTATACTGCATAAAAACGCCGCCAGCTTCGACATTGTTCTAAACATAGACAAAGAAAATAAACTGAGCAAAGTCATTCCGAATGAGCATTGGGATTACAGAGACTGGTATAAGGAGTTGAATCATTACGGTCTGAATCGATACGGGCAGGAAAGCTCGAATTACGAGAAGCTGGTACTTGAGCATGAGAAACCGTTCAATAAGACAATGAGACATCTTGAGATCGGTCCAGACGAAGAAAACGTCATTCTATCGCTTACGTTCCAATTGAATCAATTGCTGATGCTAATTAACAACCCGATGTTTTTCCCGCATCAGTCCTATGTCGAAATGTTCTGCAAGCATTTGGCCGCTGCCGAATCCGAGGCATCTAGCAAGCGGAAGAGAAGTCGGAGGGACGACTTATGATACTGGCTATGTACGATGTGAGCGGTATACAGGAATATATTTTTCAATCAAGTCGAATGAAGGAAAATGTAGGAGCGTCCCGGATTGTTGGCGATGTGCTCAAGGTGCATTTGCGGGACGTTCTGATGCGGCAGTATGCGGACGATGCCGGGGAGCGAGTCGTTTGCGAATGGAGCTTGCAGAACGAGTTTTCTATCCTGACCAATTCGGCAGTTATGATCGAGGTTGTTTATATCGGCGGGGGCAACGCTCTCATTGCATTTCGGAGTATAGACGATTACAACGAAGTCAATGAAAAGTTGGCGAAGCGTTTGTTAGAAGTCAGTCACACGCTTTATTTGGCGGTGGCGGCGATTGAATCGGATGCAGGAAGCTTTATAGCGGATAAAAGCAGGCTGGAAGAGCGTATGGCTGCGGTGAAAGCACAAATGCTGCGGCCGAAGCCGCCAGGGGCGTTCCCGGTGTCGGAGCAGGAAGCGCAGAGCGGATTGCCGATTACGGATTACAGCCATGTGGTGAAGTCGAACGTTTCCAGATTGCAGCGGCTGAAGCAGGAGGCAATTCCAAAGGAAGACAAGCAGGAGCCGATTAAATTTCCCGACAATCAGTTTGGCTTCCAGACATGGGCGTTTCAAATGGACGATTTGATCCGGGAGCGGGATAAGGACAGCTTTGTCGCGATTATTCATATCGACGGGAACGGAATGGGGAAGCAGTTGCGGGAGAAGCAGCGTGAGCTGAAAATGCCCGCGTATTCTGATGAGGTGCAAAAAATACGGCAATGGTCCAGGCAAATTTCCAGTGGGTATTCGGACGTGTTTGCCGAGACGATCGTCAGCTTGCTGGAAGCTCAGCCAACCGATTGCTGGAATCGTCCGGCGCCGCAATTGCCGATTCGTCCGCTTATTATGGATGGAGATGATCTTACAATCGTTTGCCTCGGCGCCTGGGGAGTTCCGCTCGCGGCTCGCTTGCTGGAAAACCTGGAGAAGGCGTCCTGCAATAAGAAGGCAGATGACCTTTCACTGTCGGCTTGTGCCGGCGTAGTGCTTGTGCATAGCCATTTTCCGTTCCATTTAGGCTATGCGGCAGCGGAGGAGTGCTGCAAGCGGGCGAAGAAGCAACGGATCGCTGAAGGCGGAGATGGAGCATATGTGGGGTTTGAAATTGTGAGAGGCAGCAATCCCAAGCAATCGAATTTGGAGCATCTGCAAGAGCGCCCGTACCGAATTTCCGACTCTAAGCACAGCACGTCGGACCATTCGTCATCGAGCCGCCAAGCGCAGCCGGACGATTTCTCTACGCTGGCAGCTTGCATAGCTAAGATCGCCGATAGCGATTGGCCCAACTCGCGGCTGGAAAGACTTCACGCCGCGTTGCTGGGCGATTCGGAGCAGCGGAGGCTTTACTTGCAGGAATGCAAGTCGCGCGGCTATACGCTGGAGCAACTGCTGCTTAAGGTTACGAACGGCTGTCTGGAGGCGGATGACATCTCGAATGCCGGGCGCAGGCTACTGCTTGATGCGCTGGATTTGTACCGGATGTTTGACCGGAAGGTGTGGACCTGGGGCAAGGAGGAGATGGGATGAGAAGCGGATGGTTGAACATTGAGCTCAGAAGCGAGCTGACGACGGCGACAGGCGATACGTTGGAAGGGCTGGTTAATGTCGAGATCGCCCATATATACGGACTCCCTGTCGTTCCCGCGAAGCGGCTGAAGGGATCGTTGCTCGAGGTTGGCAAGGAGCTGGTCGACTGGGGCATTCTGAAGACTCGGGATTTGTATGCATTGTTTGGCGAGACGGGGCTTGACGCCAGCTCTCCGCTGCAGCTCTATGACGCCCAATTGTATCAGATTCCGGACGGCTCGGCGATGCAGACTGTCGAGGATGCTGTCGAACTGCTGCGCCAGCTACGGGAGCAAGGGTGGCAGGAGCAGGACGTATTGGAATCGTTCACCGACCTGTATACCCGAACGGCTATCGATGAGCGGGACGGTGCGGTGAAGGAAGGGCATTTGCGCACGGTGAGAGCGGTACACAAGGGGATTGTACTGCGTAGCCGGGTGGAACTGCATGAAGATATGAATGCGGAAGCATTGGAGCATACGCTGCGAATGTGCGTCAAGGGACTACGCCATCTGGGCTTGGCCAGCACGCGAGGCAGCGGCGAAATCCGGTGCGGGTTAACGGAGCTTGCCGACGTCGATGAGCCGGTCCATCAAGCGGTGACCGACGAGAAGGAGCTTGGCGATGGCCGAGTAGAGCTTCCTTTTCATCTCGAGCTGGAGCAGCCCGTCGTTATCGCAGGACGCAAAGGGCTGGAAACGAGCAGTGAGGAGTGGATTCCGGGCAGTGCGCTGCTCGGCGCTTTCGCGGGGCTTTATATTCGCGAATATGCATGCGGTCAGCAAGCGCATGAAGACGAGCGCTTTTCGCGAATTTTTCTAAGAGACGGAGTCAGCTTTGGATATGCTCTTCCATTGGTCGAAGGACGAGTGTTTGCGCCAAGCACTGCCATGTGGCAGCAGGAGAAAAACAAGCCTCGCGGTTTTGACCTGCTGCGGGGATCGAAGCCGTCCGATACGGAATTGCGGGATATGAAAGGGATGGTGCATGCAGTGAGGCCGTCGCCGGATGCGAAGCAAGCCGAACCGATTATACGCCGCTATGAGGTTCGCAAACAAGTTCGCATGCACCATTCGCGGGCGAACAATCGGGCTATCGGACACGCGCTTGGCGCGGAACGGACGGCAGAAGGTACAGGACGGGACCAGTCGCTGGAGTACGGTGCCGCAAACGGCGGGCAGCTCTATCAGTATGAGGCGATAGAGGCGGGGCAACGGTTCTATGGAGTATTGCAAGGACGACAGGAGGACGTTCGACTGCTGCTAGAGCTTGCGGAGAAGCAGCACCAGCGGCTGCGGCTCGGGCGATCGCGGACAGCAGAGTACGGCAACGTGCGCTTTGTTCCGCGTTCGGATTCATGCCCGGTGCTGCTGTCCGGCGAGCCGGACACAGAACGATCCGCTTTCGTCGGACTGCTGCTTGTCACGCCCATGCTGCTGCTGGACGACAGCGGCCGTCCGGACCCTGTCCCGAAGTGGCTGACGCAGCAAATCGCAAGCAAGCTAGGCTGTGACGTCGAGGTGCAGTCGGTGCGCCTTCGCTATACGACATTATCCGGCTATAACGCCAAATGGAGGCTGCCGAAGCCGCAACGAACCGCACTCGATGCCGGTTCCGTTATTGCTTTGAAGCTGTCGAAGCCGATTGCGGTGAAGGAGCTGGAGTCGATATTCTGGGGATGGGATACAGGAGAGGGCAACGGGCAAGTTCGGGTCATGCCGCTTCACGAGGATGAACCGCAGCCGGGGCCGCCGCAATCGTTTCATTTGGCGGTGGCGGAACCGGACGGGGTGCAGTTTGCAGGGAGCGCGGCTCCTCATCCGCTGTTGAGCTGGCTTAGCGAGCGTCAGCGACGCAAGCAATGGCTGCTGGAGCAGCAGGCGGCGGGAGCACAGTGCGCCGAGCCGATCTCGGTCAAGCAAGTGAACTCCACCAAAATCCAGCAGATGAAGCTATGGGCAGAAGCTGCAGCGAGGGCAGACGGTGGCAACGAGGGCGGCTACGTTGTGCTGTATGCGCAAGTGAAGCAAATCAAGCAGGACAAGTTGCGGCAGCATTGTCTGGAACTGATCGAGCCCTGCAAAGATCAAAGCAACGTTTTTATCCGGTCGTATTTACGAGCATTGGAGCTGAAAGCGAGGGCGGAATATGAGCAATCCGATAGTTAAACGGTATGGTTTGCTGCTGGAGGGACGGCTGGCTTCCCCGCTGCTGGCAGGCTCGGGCAAAGACGATGTTACGGATTGCGATGCAATCGTGGACGCCGAAGGGCGGCCGTACTTGCCCGGAAGCTCGGCGGCGGGAGCAAGCTTTCATTATTTAAAAGCGACTTGTCCCGATCAGGCTGCAGCTTTGACGAGCCTGTTTGGCTCCAGAGAAGGCCATCGCAGCCGATTGTATTGTTATCATGCGGAGCTGTTCTCGGCAGTCCCGGATCAAAGCATCGTTTCGCGCCGGGATGGCGTGAAGCTGGATGATTATAAGACGGCAGTCAAGCAGGCAAAGTATGAGTTGCAAATGGTGGAGAGCGGCACTTCGTTCCGTATGCGGCTGGAATGGATTTTGCGCGAGGACAGCATTGTACGCGAGGATGAGGAAGAAGCGCTGCTGTGCGTGCTGCTCGACGGCATTGCCCGAGGCGAGCTCACCTTCGGCGCCAAGAGCAGACGAGGGTTCGGACGTCTGAAGCTGGAACGCGTGTCGATTACTGCGTTTCGTCATGAGTCGGGTGTGGAACACGACAGCTTGAGGTGGCTGGATTGGGACTGGCAGCCGGACAGTTTTGAGCGCTCCTTTGTGTGGCAAGCCGGTCAAAGTACGTTGCGAGAAACCGACAATGAACGTCTCCGCTCCTTGCGGGAAGATTCCGGATGGCATGAGCTGCGGATTCCGCTGTCTGTCCGGCAGACGATTATGATTCGACATTATAAGCTGCCGATATCCGGGGATGTCGATTACGGACAATTGACTGGGGGAACGGAAGATCGTCCCGTCATTCCGGGCACGAGTTGGGCCGGAGCAATTCGTCGGCATTTGACGCAAATTATTGAAGAAACAGGTGTGGACCGGGAACAGGCAGCAATAAAAATCAGTCAATTGTTCGGCTCTGGGACCGATGGATCGGCAGACAATCGCAAGCGGCTTGAAGCGTCGCTGTTGCGCATCGAGGAGACGGAAATAATCGGCGGCACTCCGCTTCGGACATCGCGAACGGCAGTGGACCGCTTTACCGGCGGTGTCAAGAGCGGAGCGCTGTTTACGACTCGCCCTTGGGTACATGGACAGGCGGAGCTGGTCATTCGCTGGCTAAAACCAAGTGAAGAACAGGAGACGAATGAAGCGGGCTTGTCGCACGAGTCGATTTGCGGGCTGCTGTTGTGGGCGGTGCGGGATTTGCAGGACGGCGTGCTGCCGATTGGAGGCGAGACGGCGATTGGACGCGGCGTCATGGAGAAGGCAGGCGAAATTTTGCTGGACGGCGAGACTATCGATTCCTCATTCGAGTCCAAATGCAGCCGTGAAGCGTTGAGATGGTGCAAACGGCAGCATAAGGAGGAGATTCGGTCATGAGTCTGACATTAAATGATATGCAAATCAAAGATCGTCGCACGCAAAGCTTTGTTGATGAACAGACCGCTATGGAGCAAGCGAGAGCAGCGATGGAGTCCGTTGGAGCAACTTGGACTTATGCGGTGATGGATCATGCCGTCGCTTTTGGCTGGTGCCGCGACGGCGATATTGTGCTAGTCGTCGATGGCTGTCCGGCGGCGCTCGATTCGCTTCGCTACGTGCAAGAGCTGCGATTATTTGGCGAGGCGGGCGAGTTCAAGGCCGTTCGCACCGGTGAAACCTTTTGCTGTCGAGTGCTTGAAGAAGATGAGTCTGCCAATGGCGTGAAATACACCGTTTACGAAGAGACGCACAAGCTATGGGGAACGGTTGATACAAGCGGCAGACATGGAAGAAGGAATGTACCGGGATGGTGTATGCTTTCCTCGGATCGAGGAACATGCCTGTATGTCCCGGAACCGGCAGGAAAGGTGAAAAGCCGGGGGCTTCTTGTGCGGAGTTATATCGAATTCAGTCAGCAGCGTCCAGCCGCTAACGAGACGGACGATGTAGATTCGAGCTTGTATCGTTTTGTAGACGAGCGTTTTGTCCGATTTGTTGATTGGCACGAAAGGGGGGCGGAATCGTGAATGGTCGGCAGGAACCAGAGAAGCGATTCGTAAATCCGTATAATTTCGTTGAACTGGAAGGGAAATGCAAGCGCCAACCGGCCGAACGTTATCGGGAAGGGGAGCGGCTGACTGGTTTTATCGAATGCTCATTAACTTCGCGGACGCCGCTTATCATTCCTAATACGTCTAATGATAAGGCGCTGCATACTTCGAAAACTGAGGTTGAGCAGAGCTACGATTTCTACTCCTACACGAATCTGAAGCATGACGGGAGCGGAGCTCCGCAAGAAGGCTTTCACGAGCCGGTCATCCCCGGCTCCGAGCTGCGCGGGGTTATACGCAGCGTACACGAAGCGGCATTCAACGGCTGCCTCTCAACAGTAGATATAGGAAGATCGTTACATCGTCGGACGATGAAACCCAAGAAGGCCGGGATTCTTCGTAGACAAGGCGGTGAGTGGGTGATTGAGCCTTGTAAGAGGTATCCTCTTCCAGTTACACCGACAGGGGGAACCACGCATGGTAAATATGTGATTTCCCGTGAGACATATAATCAATGTGAGGAGGGCGCAAAAGTCTCGGTTAAAATCAATACAGTAAAGAATGTGTCTCGAGTTATAGCGCTGAAGCTTGGTCATGTTGAAGACTACGGTTTCCAAAAAGGTTATTTGCATAAGGGGGAAGCGTTTGAGAGCAAAAAATATGAGTCGGTTTTTGTTATCCCGTATGTCAAGCCTGCCCCGATCCCTGTAGATGCCGACGAAATCAAACGATTGGCAAAGGCTTTAGAGCAGTATGCAAATCCCAAGCTCAATCGTCATATTAATGAAGGAAACCATACCGGATATGCTGCGTATCAAAAAGTATTTGATGAGCTTCTGACAACGAATGGACAAGCGCAGTTGCTTGTTTATTACAGCACATATAAACAGGATGCTAAGGAGCAAGCTACTTATTTGACGCCGGCGATGATATCCAAAGAGGTTTATCGGAAAACGATTGGCGATCTCTTGAAAGCAAATGGACAGTACCAGCCTTGCACACACCGGGAGAATGTATGCCCTGCGTGTTCACTATTCGGAATGGCGGGAGACAAGGCCGGTTCTTCTCTTGGCTCGCGAATTCGTTTTTCGGATGCTTGGCATATTCATGAAGATTCGCATCATTCAAGCGGAGTCTCCTACAAAAATTTGTACGAGCAGGTGTCTCTGCCGGAATTGGGAGAACCGAAGCCGGGAGCCGTTGAGTTTTACACAATTCCTCCTAAGTATAGTAAGAAAGGGGAACTCTCAGAGTACCACAAGTGGACTTACGATGATCTTCTGGTATTCTCGAAGATTCAACCCTTGAAGGAGGATGAACCTCGACTGAGAGGAAGGAAATTTTACTGGCATCACGAGCCTGTTAAGCCGCCTGAAGCGAAGACAAACTCCAAAAAATCGGATGAAAACTTGTCGATGCGAAAGGAAGTGCGGGCAGTCAAAGCCAATATCGGCTTCCGGTTTCGGGTTTATTTCGATCAAGTGACCGAGAAGGAGTTGGCACAGCTTTATTGGGCGCTGACAATAGGCGACGGCGGCGACGGTAAATATGCGCATAAAATCGGTCATGGCAAGCCGTTAGGCTACGGAAGCGCTCAAATAACACCGGCAAGCGCTTCGATTCGCCGAATCGATCCGATAAGCGGGGAAAGGGCTTTAGTTCCTTATCATTTCAGAACGCTGGACAATAATATGCTGACGTCGTCGAAGGTGCTAAGACAACTCCAGCATATATCGAAGTTCAACTCGCTGATATCCGGCATCGTCTCCTATCCGAAAGTAAACCCCGGTACGGGAAGCAAGGGAGCCAACGACAGCGCCTCTCATCAGTGGTTTAAGTCCAACATGAGCAAGGGCAGTCAGTTTTTTAAGGTGCTTCCTACCGTTGCACAGGAAATGAAAGATAAATGCGCCTTCCATCTGTTTGAACGATCCGATTCAAGGACAGATTCAAATTCATCCAGAAAAAGGTAGGAAATTATTTTTCTGCGTTTGGCAAAATCGGAAATAAGCTCCACCAAATGGAGGGCTTCCGGAATTTCTACAAATGGGAACGCCATCTGATCGTTATGGTCAAGATGGCGTTTTCTACTTGTTCGAGTATTTTGCTCCCCGCAACGCTCCAATCGCTGCCTTTATTATGGAATGACATAACGCGAATCGACTCGATATGGTATGATCTTCTAAGATATCGCAAGCTTATCCGGGCGCCCGAACCATTCCTATTCGGCCTTGACGATGGGATAGGCAGCTTGGGTACAATGGGGATAGCGTTGGTTATACCTAATAAGGCGGTCAGGTTCGAGGAAGGAGAACGCGCAGTGAAGGATCAGCAAATTTTGGCGTTGATTAAGGAAAATCCATTTATTTCGCAGCAGGAGCTTTCGGCGAAGCTTGGCCTGTCCAGATCGGCTGTCGCCGGCTATATATCCGCTTTAATCAAAAAAGGGGAAATTATCGGACGCGCCTATGTCGTACGGGAAGAGCTGCGCATTACTTGCCTCGGCGGAGCGAATATAGATCGCAAATCGCAAACGTTGAAGCCGATTCAGTACGGTACGTCCAATCCGGCAACGATTAGACAATCCTGCGGAGGCGTATCTCGCAACGTGGCGGAGAATCTGGGCAGGCTGGGATGCCAGGTTTCGTTGATTACGCTAATCGGGGACGATCAAGAAGGCAAATGGCTAATGGAAGAAACGAAGCGTTACGGAGTAGACGTTAGCCAGTGCTTAACCATGAATATGGCAAAGACCGGATCGTATGCCGCCATTCATAACGATTCGGGCGAAATGCTGCTCGCGGTGGCGGATATGCATATCTACGACCAGTTCAGTATCGATTTTATAGAAGCGCGTTGGCCGCATCTGGCATCCTCTCATATTATTTTTGCCGATTCCAACCTTCCTAAAGAGTCGCTGGCTTATTTGATTCAAAGGTGCGAGAAGGAACAATTAACGTTATGGGTGAATCCGGTTTCCGTGCTGAAGGCGAGCCGCTTGCCGCATAATTTGAAGGGTATTCATGTATTAATTGCGAATCGCGAAGAGGCGTCCGCACTGGCTAATATGGACGTAGCGACCATTGAGGACTGCAAGAAGGCAGCCGAGCGAATAATTCAGAGAGGCGCCGAGCAGGTGATGATTGCCTTGGACCGGCAAGGCGTATTCTGGGCAGCTCGCGATGGAAGACAAGAGCATCTTCCGCCGCTGCTCCCCGATATTATTCATCGTACCGGCGTTGAGGAAGCCTTGATCGGCGGCGCGCTGTTCGGGGTAACGCATAACGAGTCTTTCGAACAAGCCGTACGTCTGGGGATGGCCGCCGCAGCCATCACGATGCAAACCTGGGATACCGTTACGGATTTAACGGCAGATCAGCTTTATTCGCTTGTCGACCATCATTACAACATAAGCGATACCGTCTAATAACGATCGAGGCTAAATAAGGTTAGCTTTAGACGGACGAACGATAACCGACCGTTCCTTGCGATCAAGGAACGGTCGGTTTTTTATGCTGTCAAAAACTTCTCTTTATTTACGGACAAATGTTTTTATGATAAACTTTTGTCCGTAATATTATCGTTGTTTATTATCAACGGAGCAACATAAGAAGGGGGAAGGAATGTGTGAGAAGCAGCTATTGGTATTCGGTATGGGTAGTGGTTGCGGCCTGCAGCTACGGCGTCGTCTCGACGATCATCAAGCTGGCGATGCGTGCCGGGTTTTCAACCTCTGAAGCGGTTACCAGTCAGTTTGTTATCGGTTTTACGATTGCCTTATGCATTGCGGTATCGCAAAGGAAGCGTATAAGGGTGAGCGGGCTGGGCTATATTATACCCGCCGGTATACTAACCGGGTTAACAAACGTTACGTACGGAATTTCATTAAACTATTTGCCCGCTTCGTTGGCCGTCGTGCTTTTGTTCCAATTCACATGGATCGGGATGTTGATTTCTTGTATTGCCAAGCGACAATTTCCTAGCGCAATCGAATATATTTCTTTGCTCGTCCTGTTCGTCGGAACGCTGGGAGCGGCAGGATTAGCGGATGTCGATCTGTCCGCCATCCCTTTGCAGGGCTGGTTGTGGGGATTGGGAGCGGCGCTGTGTTATTCCTTATTTTTATTTTTTAACGGCAAATCGAGCGCGACGATGACGACTTCCAACCGATTGGTGCTGGTCGCCTTCTTTGCTTTAATTACAACCGCGGTGTTTCAGTCGCCGCAAATCATATGGGACGGACGCTTGTTCGGAGAAGGGCTGTGGATGTACGGCCTGGCTTTAGGCTTGTTCGGCATGGTTATTCCCGTCTTTCTATTCAGTATTTCGGTTCCGAAGATCGGTCTGGGTTCATCCTCCATACTGGGAGCGGCAGAGCTGCCGGTGGCGATCTTCGTATCGGTCCTGTTATTGCATGAAACCGTCTCCGTCCTGCAAATGATTGGCGTATTGTTTATTATTACGGGAATTGGATTGCCAACGATTAGGGGAAAGCTCGAAGCTGGAAAAAAATAATAAAAGAAGGACAGGCAAAGGATTATTGACAAATGCGTTTGAAAGCGTATACTGGACACATGTCCACAACATAAACATTTGTTCAAGGGGGTGTTAAATATGAATGATGCCGTTGCTGCGGCAACCCGACCATCCTCCATTATCTGTATCGGAGGAGCCAATGTGGATAAGAAATTGTATATCAAAGATGAAATGGTTGTTAAAACGTCTAATCCCGTAACCTCCTCAAGAACGGTAGGCGGAGTAGCGCGGAACATAGCTGAAAATTTAGGACGTTTAGGTGAGAAGGTCGTTTTCCTGTCCGCCAGAGGCAACGATCCGGATTGGCTCGATATTTATCAGGCATCCTCGCCATATATGGATTTGAGCTATGTGACGAAATTTGCGCAATCCTCTACCGGCTCCTATACAGCCGTGTTGGATAAGAACGGCGATTTATCTATCGCGCTCGCAGACATGGACATTTTTGATCAAATTACACCGGAGCTGCTATTGCGCAACGCCGAGCTTCTTATCCAAGCTCGATGTATGGTCGTGGACTTGAATTGTCCAAGCGAAACGATTGAATTTCTATGCGACTTTGCTTCGGAGCATCAAATTCCATTAATCGTGATTCCCGTTTCGTCTCCCAAAATGGACAGGCTTCCCAAGCGTCCACAAAGCCTTAGCGCGGTAAGCTGGCTTATCGTCAATAAGGATGAAACGGAAAATTATATGAATATGAGCATTAACGATCAGAGAGACTGGGAAGAGGCGGTAACGAAGTGGCTGGAGCTTGGCATTAAGAATGTGGTTGTAACGAATGGATCAAAGGGCGTCATGGCAGGCGTAAATACGGGGGAGATTCATTATTATCCGGCGATCGAAACCCCCGGAGTCGTAGACGTGACGGGAGCGGGAGATTCATTTTGCTCCGGCGTCATCTATTCGTGGCTTCAGAACAGAGAGCTTGATTTCATTATTCAATCAGGATTAGTCAATGCGCATAAAACGATTATGTCCCGGCATACGGTCCGGCAAGAATTATCGCCCCAACAATTTATATTAGACATGGAGGAATTATAAAATGAAAGCATACATCGAACTGTCCGCAGAGGTACAAAAAGCGAAAGAGGAAGGAAAAGCGATCGTAGCGTTGGAATCGACGATCATCTCGCACGGCATGCCTTACCCTCAGAATGTGAAGACGGCTCGCGAAGTGGAGCAAATCGTTCGCGATAACGGCGCCGTTCCGGCAACCATTGCAATCATTGACGGTAAAATTAAAATTGGTCTGACGGACGACGAGCTGGAATTGTTCGGTAGAAGCTCGGATGTTGCAAAAGTATCGCGTCGCGATCTGGCTCAAATCATTGCGACGAAGAAGCTGGGCGCTACAACGGTTGCAACGACAATGATTTGCGCACAACTGGCGGACATCAAGATTTTTGTAACGGGCGGTATCGGCGGCGTGCATAAAGGCGCAGAGACGACGATGGATATTTCCGCCGATCTGGAAGAGCTTGCTCAGACGGATGTTGCGGTCGTCTGTGCAGGCGCGAAATCGATCCTCGATCTGGCGCTTACGCTTGAATATCTGGAAACGAAGGGCGTTCCGGTCATCGGATACGGAACAGAGTACCTGCCGGCATTTTACACGAGAACGAGCGAGCATAAATTGAACTTCTCTACGGATTCGGTCGACGTTATTGCGGAAACACTGAAAACGAAGTGGGAATTAAATCTCAAGGGCGGCGCAGTAATCGCCAACCCGATTCCGGAGCAGCATGCAATGGAGGAGAGCTATATTAATGGAATCATTGCTCAAGCCATTAAAGAAGCGGAAGAGAATCACGTCATTGGCAAAGACAGTACGCCGTTCCTGCTTGGCAAAATCAAAGAGCTGACCAATGGCAAGAGCTTGGATGCCAACATTGAATTGGTCAAGCACAATGCTAAAGTGGGCAGCGAAATCGCCGTGAGCTTCAACGCGAAAGCGAAGTAATCGACTCATCCGTTCGCATCGTACAGGACACAATACAGCTTCTATAACGTTAGATCCTCATATTTCAGCCAAGGGACGCGACCTTATAGAAGCTTGTATTTTAAACCGATTGTAAACGCTATCATCGCGAGGGAAGTGAGCATAATGAATGTTGTTTTCTTAATTACAGGAATCTTGTTCGTATTTATTGTGGCCTTCTTGTTCAGCAACGATCGGAAAAAGATCAAGTACAAATCCATTCTGATTATGTTGGCCCTGCAAATCGTACTCGTGTATCTTATGATGAATACGAGCATAGGGATTCGCGTCATTACCCGCATAGGTGAATTTTTCGAGGAATTAATGGCCATTGCCAATTCCGGCATCGAATTCGTATTTGGCGGTATGGTGAACGAAGGAGCTACCACGTTTTTCTTTGTCGCCTTGCTGCCGCTTGTGTTTATGTCCGTCTTGATCGGCATCCTCAATTATATCAAGGTGCTACCGGTCGTTATCAAATATTTGGGCTTCGCTTTGAGCAAGATTACGGGAATGGGCAAATTGGAAAGCTATTTTGCCGTATCTACGGCGGCGCTTGGACAACCGGAAGTATTCTTGACGATCATGAAGCAGATTCCGCATTTATCTCCAAGACGACTGTACACTATTTGCACTTCGGCGATGAGTGCGGTAAGCATGGCGATGGTAGGGGCCTATATGACGATGCTGGAGCCCATCTATGTCGTAACCTCCGTCGTTCTGAATATTTTCAGCGCGCTTATCATTGCCAATATTATGAACCCTTACGACCTTGAGGAGAATGAGGATTTAGTTCAGATCGAGGAGCATGAGAGGGTTCCGTTCTTCCAGATGGTTGGAGACAGCATCATGGACGGCTTTAAAATTGTCATTACCGTAGCTGCCATGCTGTTGGGCTTCATTGCGTTGATGGAATTGATTAACGTTATTTTCCAGAACGTGTTCCATATTTCGTTCCAGACGATTATCGGGTATATATTTGCCCCAATCGCTTTCCTTATGGGCGTTCCTTGGGGAGAAGCCATCGATGCGGGCGGCATTATGGCTACGAAGCTGATTACGAACGAATTCGTGGCGATGCTGCACTTTGGCGATATTTCCCAGCATTTGTCCCATAAAACGATTGCGATTGTATCGGTTTATTTGGTCAGCTTCGCGAATTTCGGTACGGTAGGCATCGTGTCGGGCTCGATCAAATCGATTAGCGAGCAGCAGGGCCGGCATGTGTCGAAATTTGCATTGAAGCTGCTGCTGGGCGCAACATTGGCTTCCGTTATCTCGGGAACGATTATGGGGTTTGTCATATAACGATCGAAGCCGAATAAAATTCGCGCTCGGCATGAAAAGCCTTCCGAAGGATCATCCGCCTCGGAGGGCTTTTCTGCTGTATTCGGGCCTATCGCATCACGGCCGCGTAGTCCCGCGCTGGATTAGCGCGACCTCTAACTGATAGTTCTCCTCGTCCAAAGGCTTCTGCTCGATTTTTTTGATTAGAATGCGAGCGGCAAGCATGCCCATCTCATAGATCGGCTGCGATATCGTGGATAGCTCAGGGTATACCATCTCGGCCAGCGCAATGCCGTCATAGCCGATGATCTGGACCTGCTCCGGTACGCGAATGCCTTGCTCCTGCAAGGCGCGGAGCGTGCCGATCGCCATCAAGTCGTTGCCGGCGAATACCCCGTCAATGTCCGGATGCTCCCGGAACAGCTTCGTCGCAGTCCGGATCGCTTCCTTCAACTGAAAATTGCCGTTCACAATCAGCTTCGGCGTAAACCACGCCTCATCCTCGACCAAATCCAGATACCCCTGACATCGCTCCTCTGCAATCCACATGCCCTTAGGCCCTCGGATATGCGCGATTTTGCGGCAGCCTTGCCGCAATAACGCTTGTACCGCCACGCGGGCCCCTTCCCGGTTCTTCGAGGTGACGGTCGGAATGACGGAGGAGCCGCTGCGGTCCACGGCGACCATCGGAAGCTCGAGCCCTTCGATTTCGTCCGCCGTCAACGTATTCGTTGCCATGATAAAGCCGTCGATGTATTTCTGCTTCAAGTTCTGGATATATTGGCGCTCGATTTTGGCAGACTCGCTGGTGTTGCACAGAATCGTCGTATATCCGTACATCTGGGTGACCTTCTCCACGGCCAGCGCCAGCTCGTTAAAGAACGGGTTCGTTATATCGGGAACGAAGAGCGCAATCGTTCTGGTCGACTTCTTAAACAGGCTGCGCGCGACGTCGTTGGGTACATAATTGAGCATTTTGATAGCCTTTTGAACCTTTTCCACCGTATCCCCGTGGACGTAGCCCTTCTGATTGAGAACGCGAGAAACGGTGGCAACCGAAACTCCCGCTAGCTTAGAAACATCTCGAATCGTTGCGATATCCTCATCTCCCTCAAGCCAATGTGTAATCGTTTACACATATTAGGTACAGTTATAATACTGTCCTGCAATAGGATTGTCAATACAGTATTTCCTAAGAAACTTCCTGTTGACTTGGCATTCGGATTGAATTAATATGAGGTCGAAATAGGTAACCGGTTACACATTCGGTTACATGATTGCCGGCGCTTGCGGGCAGCATAAGCAGAAGACTAAATTTTACCACGAGAGAGGATGCTGAACAGAATGAGCGAAAGAAAGATCCCTATTATTATCGATACCGATCCGGGAATCGACGATGCGGTCGCCATCGGCGTAGCCTTGCATCATGAAGCGCTGGACGTCAAGCTGCTGTCTACCGTTGCCGGGAACGTATCCGTCGACCAGACGAGCCGCAATGCGCTGAAGCTCGTCGAGTTTTTCGGCAAGGATACGCCTGTTGCCAAAGGCTCGCGACAGCCGCTCTGCATACCGTACGAGGACAGCAGCCATATCCACGGCGAGACCGGCATGGGCGGCTATACGTTTCCGGAGCCGACGAGGAGCCTTCATCCCGAGCACGCCGTCAACGCTATTCGCGAGACGATCATGAATAGCGAAGACAAGGTGACGATCGTGCCGATTGCGCCGATGACCAATATCGCATTGTTGCTGGCGATGTATCCGGAATGCAAGTCCCGTATCGAACGGATCGTATTGATGGGCGGCTCGGCGTCTGTGGGAGGGAATCATACCCCTACGGCAGAGTACAACATTTATGCCGACCCGGAAGCGGCCAAGATGGTTTTTGCTTCGGGCATCGATATTGCGATGATCGGGCTGGACATTACCAGCAAGGCGACCTTGACGCCCGATAATGTGGCCATGATTCGCGAATTGAACGAAACCGGCGGTATGATGCATGCGATGTTCCAGCACTATCGCGGCGGCAGCCTGAAGACAGGTCTGAAAATGCACGATTTGTGCGCGATTGCTTATATCGTGAAGCCCGAGCTGTTCAAAACCGAGCGGTGCTTCGTCGACGTCGAGACCGCAGGCGCGTACACGGCCGGCACGACGATCGTAGATCGCAAAAACCGTTATCGGAGAGAGCCGAACGCAACCGTAGGCGTGGATATCGACGTCGAGGCCTTCCGGGCATGGGCGATCGAATGTATAGCGAAAGCCAAGTAATGATCGGTACAACTTAGAGAGGAGCCTCCACATGGCGGAACTTATATTTGGTTTAATGGTGATCGTGCTTGCAGGCTGGATGATTTTCAAGAAGGTCAATGCCACGGTCGCGTTGTTTATTGCCGGCATATTGCTGCTTTACGGCGCCGTTGTGACGGGGCACAATGTGCTTCCTGCGGAGGCGTCGACGGGCTCGATATGGTTCGACCCGATTAAGGCGATTACGAATAGCTTTGTCAACAACTTGGGAAATATCGGCATGACGATTATGGTGCTGTTCGGCTTCTCCGCGTATATGACGAAGATCGGCGCGAACGAAGTGACCGTTCAGACGTTGATGAAACCGTTATCGAGAATCAAATCGGTCTATTTGCTCGTTCCGATCATCTTCGTCGTCGGCAACCTGCTGTCGCTTGTCGTTCCGAGCGCTTCGAGCCTTGCCATTCTGCTGATGGCGACGCTGTATCCGGTGTTGAAGCGGATCGGAATGTCGGGGCTGACGGCTGGAGCCGTCATCGCGACTACGGCGACCATCATCCCGACGCCGCTCGGCGCGGACAATGTTATTGCCGCGCAGACGCTCGGCATCGACTTGATGGAATACGTTATGAAATATCATGCCGTTATTTCGATTCCGACGCTCGTTCTGATGACCGTCGCGCATTATTTCTGGCAGAAATATATGGACAAGAAGCATCCGGAGAAGGATGAGATCGACGAATCGAAGCTCGAAACGCTGCGCACCGATTTGCCGCCGGTGTATTACGGACTTCTTCCGATTCTGCCGCTCGTGCTGATTACCATCTTCGGTATCTTCATTAAATCGATCAAAATCGGCCTTGTTGAAATTACCTTTATTTCCTTGATTGTCACCGTCGTCATCGAAGCGATCCGTAAACGCAAGGTTCAGCAAGTGTTCGCCGAGATGATGACGTTCTTCAGAGGCATGGGGGACGGGCTGGCGATGGTTGTGGCGCTGCTCGTTGCCGCCAGCTTAATGGTCGATGGCCTGAAAGCGCTCGGCATTGTCGATATGCTGACCGATTCGGTCAAAGACGTGAACGGCGCGGGTATGATTCTGATGTTTGCGTTCTCGGGCATTACGGCTCTTATCGGTCTTATTAGCGGCGGCGGACTTGCGGTGTTCTACGCCTCGGTCGGACTGCTGCCCGACATTGCGCATAACGTCGGCGTCAACGGGGCGATGCTATCGATTCCGATGCAGTTGATCGCGAATCTTGTCCGTTCGATTTCGCCGGTTGCCGCTTGTATCATCGTCGTATGCAGCATCATCCAGAAAAGTCCGATTGCCGTTATCAAGCGGACGTCCGTGCCGATTATCGTCGGCATCGTCAGTACGCTGGTCTTGTCCTACATCATGTTCTCGTAAGCGGAGGCATCGACGAACGACCGGCAGAACGGCTGGAACAGAAGGTCTGTGTGGAATGGAGTGAGAGAGAAATGAAAAAGATATGCATACTCGGAAGCATTAATATGGATTCCAGCCTGCTGCTGGAATCTCTCCCGATCGAAGGAGAGACGCTATTTGCTCAAGGAAAGCTGGTCGGTCCCGGCGGAAAAGGGTTTAACCAGGCCGTGTCGGCGGCTCGGCTGGGAGCCACCGTTCATTTTATAGGGAAAGTCGGGGCGGACGAGTACGGCCGGCAGTTGGTCTCTACCTTGCGGCAAGAGGGCATTCTTACCGATCGCGTCGGCGTAAATCCGAATTTGCCGACGGGTGAAGCGCTGATCTTATTCAGCAGCAGCGGCAGCAATATGATCGTCGTCAGCGCAGGCTCCAATATGGGCATTACGATGGAGGATGTCGAGCAATCCAGAGAAATCATCCAGTCGTCCGATGTGATCGTGGCTCAATTCGAGGTGCCGACGGAAGTCATCCAGCATGCTTTTGCGATAGCGAAGGAAGCGGGAAAGGCAACGGTGCTGAACCCGGCGCCGGCCAAAGCGATTCCGGCGTCGATGCTGCAAGTGACGGATTTCCTCATTCCCAACGAAAGCGAGATGCATGCGATCACCGGCTGCGATACGAGCCGCGATCGGGAGATTGTGAAAGGCGCGGCGTCTTTGCTTGCGCAGGGCGCGGGATGCGTGATCGTCACGCTCGGCGAACGGGGAAGTCTCATCTGTCACCCTGACGGATATTTATCGATTCCTGCTGAGAACGTGCAAGCCATCGATACGACGGCTGCCGGCGACAGCTTCATCGGCGCCTTTTGCACCAGACTGCAAGGGCAGCATCTGAAGCAGCTCGGGCATGCCGCGGAGGCGGTAAGGTTCGCAAGCCGGTTCTCGTCGATCGTCGTGCAGCGCAAAGGCGCTTTCCAATCCATTCCCTATGCTCACGAACTAACAGAAATGAGTGGATAACATGAATATTTTATGGGGACTGATAGGCTGCTTGATTGTCATGGGAATTGCTTATCTGCTGTCCGACCATAAGAGAAACATCAATTATCGTACCGTTATCGTTGGGTTTGGCATTCAATTGCTGTTCGGTTATATCGTGCTCCAATGGAATGTCGGCAAGCGGGCGCTGGAGGTTATATCGCAAGGGTTTTCGAACTTATTTCATTACGGTTATGAAGGGCTCGGCTTTGTATTCGGCAGCTTGGCGGACAAGACGCAGCCGACGGGCAATATATTCGCCGTTCGCGTGGCGATGCTTGCGGTGTTCGTTACGCCGTTGATCGGCATTCTGTACCGGTTCGGCATTATGCAGTTCTTCATGCGGGCGGTCGGGGGCGGTCTCGGCCGATTGCTGAAGACAAGCCGGGCGGAGTCGCTGTCGGCGGCGGGCAACATATTTCTGGGGCTGCAGGAAATTCCGATTATGATTAAGCCGTATATGAAATGGTTGACGCGATCGGAGCTGTTCGCCATCATGGTCGGCAGCCTTGCCTCCGTCGCGGGAGGTATTATGGTGGCCTATGCCGCGCTAGGCATTCCGATGGCGTATTTATTGTCGGCCAGCATCATGTCGGCGCCTGCGGGACTTATCATTGCCAAGATCATGATGCCGGAGACCGATACGCCGACAGCCGCAGGCGCCCGCGAGCTGGAAGAGGAGGAGGATTCGGAGTCGCGGGATAACCTCGTCAATATTATATCGAAAGGCGCTTCGGCGGGGATGAAGATGGCGGTTCAGATCATCGCCATGCTGATCGCTTTTATTTCGATGGTAGCGCTTCTGAACGGACTGCTCGGGTGGGTCGGCGGCTGGTTCGGTTACGGGGATTTATCGCTTCAGATGATTCTGGGCTGGTGCTTTGCTCCGCTGGCGTTCGCTATCGGCGTTCCTTGGTCGGAAGCTACGATAGCGGGCAGCTTGCTCGGACAGAAATTCGTTATGAACGAAATGATCGCGTTCGGATCGTTAGTCAATGAGATGGGCCACCTGTCGGCTAAGTCGATCGCCATTCTTAGCTTCGCGCTGTGCGGGTTCGCCAACATCGGCTCGATGGGCATTATGATCGGCTCGTTCCGGTCGCTGGCGCCCGAGCGCAGCGGGGAAGTGGGACGTCTCGCCTTCAAAGCCGTCATCGCAGGCTCGCTCGCCAACCTGCTGAGCGGAGCGATCGCCGGCATGTTTATGTGAAAGACGAAGTATCAAGCGGATGCCAATAACCTCCATGCCCGCATGGGGGTTATTGGACATATATCGCCCTGCGGGACGAGCAGACGTACAGACCTATTCCTATTCGAATAAGGCGCGAAGGGGATCGGGGACGGCTCTGCTCTTTCTTGTGTCCACGTCTATTGCGACGCTCGTTACCTGCGCATCCGCACACAGCTCGCCATGATCGTTCACGATCTGCTGCCGGAGGACATAGCTGCTGCGCCCGATCGATTGCGGCTCGGTCGTCACGGTAATGCGGTCGCCCTGCCTGCATTCCTTGCGGTAATTGATATTGATGTTGACCGTTACGGTCTGCACGCCAAGCTGCTTCAACGTCTCGTACGGCAGCCGGCCCGCTTCATACCATTCTTCGCGTCCCCACTCCAGGTACTCCAAATATTTGGCATTATTCACATGTCCGTTCACATCGATCTCGGTGGAACGAACGATTAGCTCAAGCTTCACTTTCATAACGGACCTCTCCTCCTTATTCGACGCTCGGTTCCTCCAGCATATCTCTCATCCGGGCGGCGCGCAAGCGCGGTAAAGCCGAATAACTTTTGTTCCGCCTCCTATTAAACGCATCCTAAAAAAAGATAAAGCCCTCGCAATGAGGGCTTTATCCGTGTCGATGGAATTAACGTTTATTGGCCGAGAAAATGTTGAATGAAGAACTCCAATTGATACTCCATGCTCAGCGGATCGTTAAAGTAGAAGGCTTTGGCGTCAGCCTCGAAGACATGATTGTTCTTCACGGCAGGCGTATTTTTGTATACCGACGTTTCTTGGAACGAGTTGTCTTCATCCGCGTTTTTGCTGAAAATGACGTAGTCGCCGAAATAATCGTCCATTACTTCCGTCGACAAGGCAAAGTAGCCTTCTTTTGCCGTCTCGTTCTTGACTTTCTCAGGCATAGCAAGTCCGAATGCCTGATACAGAATTTCCGTGCCGCGGCCGAAGTTATCGCCGTAGACATAGAGCTGTTTATTGAACGTTTCGATAACCGATACCGTAGCGTCCTGACCGATTTTTGCTTTGATTTCCTCGCCGGCTTTTTTCGTTCTCGCTTGGAAATCGTCAACCCACGCTTGCGCTTCCTTCTCTTTGTTCAGCAGCTTGCCGATCTCCAACTGCTGCGTCAAGTAGTCGACTTTGCCGTAAGTATACGTAACCGTCGGCGCGATTTTATTCAGCTTGTCGATGTTGTTGATATCGGAAAGGCCGATAATAAGATCCGGCTGCAGCTCGATAATTTTCTCGAGGCTCTCGTCCGAGACAACCTCGACATCCTTAAGCTGCTCCGCGAAATTCGGATTTTCCTTGGACATCTCGTCCACCCCGACCAGCGGTACGCCGAGCAGCATGACGTTGCCCGTCAAGAAGCGGGTAATGACGACGACGCGCTGCGGATTCGACGGAACCTCTACAGGGCCGCTTTCCGATTGATAGATCCTCGTCTCGGACGGGGTATCGGCCGAGTCCGACGACGTTTCGGCAGGCGTCTCCGAGGATGACGTCTCGGACGAGCCGTTTGTCTTGTCGGCGCTGTTCGTGGCGGATTCCCCGCAAGCGCTCAGAAGAAGAATGAAGGACAGAACGAACGGAACGAAAAGCTTTTTCATAAGATGACTCTCTCCCTTTGTATATGCTGCGTTGCTGACTTAACGCTCATGAGATGCCGGCCTTGGAATATCGGGGCCAATAAAATAAATAGAAAGCCGTGCCCGCCATATTCTGATTGTGAAAATCATTCTCATTGGCAACATTCATTATTATAGGCATGGTTCATGCGGCAAGCCATGCCTTTTTGTTGGGATATGGACTTGTACTATTGGTCGCCGCCCAATAAAGCGACGGCCCGTTGAAGCTGCAGCCGGATCGATATCGGGTTGTAGGGAATCCATTCGTCTAGATCGAGCACATGCACGTTCTTCCGCCGTACGGCGGGAAGCGCGCTCCAATAGGAGGATTGGAATAAAGCTTCCGAGTGCGTGTTGGAGCCTTTTTCATCCGGAAACACAATGACCAATACGCGATCCCCCGCGTAATCGGCGAGCTCCGGCAGATCGATAGGAATGGAGTGGAACCGGTCCCCGAGCTTGTCGATTTCTCGCCGGATTTGGTCGGGAGGCTGCAAGCCAAGCGATTGATAGAAAACATATCCGGCATTGCGGGCTCCATAGACGTACAGCCCGTCCGGCTTCACGACCAATATCGTAACGATCTCGCCGGCAGCCTTGCTTTGCTGCATAAGCGTACGAGCCGACCGTTCCTCTTGCTCGAAAGCAGCCAGCCATTGCTCGGCCCGATCGCTTCGGTGAATCGTTTGGGCAATAAGCCGCAGATGCTCTTTCCAGCCGAGATCCATCCATGAGATATCAAGGATCGGCGCGATTGCTCGCAGATGCGAAGGATTCAGCTCGTACTGCTGCAAATGCTGGTTGGCTGCAATGATGAGTTCAATGCCGCTATCGAGCAGTGCCGCATCGATTTGTTCGGGCGAGCTTGCAATGTTTACAAAGATCATCGATTGCGGCGGCTGCAGCTCGGCCGTATGGACATATTCGTTGCTCTCCGCAATGATGACGGTCGGCTCCAAGCCAAGCAGCAGCAAATGACTGGCGAACGGAGGGAGCAGCACCGCCACGCGCCGGAAGGCACGGCGGTTGTAGCCCGACGGCGATGCGCCCGTCTGCTGCTTAAAGCGGCGGCTGAGATAAAATTCATCCTTGTAGCCTACTTCCAGCGCAATCTCCCTAAGCGTCCCCGATCCGCTAATCAACAGCTCCTTGGCACGATGGATGCGCAGCCGCGACAAGTATTCATTGGGGGAGAAGCCGGTCATCCGCTTAAACAAAATCGAATAATGCGACCGGCTGACGCCCGCGATTTCGGCCAGACGCTCGCGCGTTATTTTGTTGGTGTAATGGTTTTCCAGATAGGCAATGCTGCGCTCCATCGACGGCTGCTCGCCTGCCGCGTCGCTCGCATCCTGCTGCTCCAGCAACTGAAGAATGATTTGGTGAACAACGATTTGATTCTGCACATGGCGAATCTCGCTTGCGGTTGAACGATGGATATACAGCTCCTCCATCTGGGCTACGATTCCGGACCTGTAGGGAAATAGCTTGATATTCGAATGGGAGGCCACCTCGCTCTTCTGAACCATTGCGCCGGCAAGCAGAGGCGCCGCCAGCTCCAGCGTATGGATCGAAAGCTTGTACGCATGAAGCGGATGCTGGAGATTCGCAATTAAAGCGGCATGGCTGTGCGCCGGAAGCAGGACGACGTTCCCTTCCGACAGCTCGTGGACCTGATCGTCGATCCGCAGAATGCCTTTGCCCCCGGCGATTCCAATCAGCACGGGCGACGGCTCGTTCATTTTATGCGTCGGCATGGTCGAGGTGGTATACAGCGAATGAATGCCGACAGCCGTATATAAAGGAAAGCGGGAGGTTGTCCACTCCGACATCACGTTGTTCACATCCAAGGCCTCCATTGCGATAGTTATCGAGGGGCCTCTCCGGCTCCCTGCACGGTATGAAGCAATAGTATCACATTATGGGATGGAGGTTTGAATCCAGAGCGGTTGATTCGTAAATAAAAATAAACATCCGATCAATGCCGAACGGGACGATATTTCTCCGGGGTTCCACAAACAGCAAATAAGCAGCACGCCATTCTCCGGCGCGCTGCTTATAGTATGGAGGAATGGATTCCTCCAAGGCCGTTAGCCGTTCCGCTTAAGATCGAAACGATCGGCATTCATGATTTTTACCCAGGCCGCTGCGAAGTCGTTCACAAACTTCCGTTTGTTGTCGTCTTGCGCGTAGACCTCGGCGATCGCGCGGAGAACGGAGTTCGAGCCGAAGACCAGGTCTACGATCGTCGCCGTACGCACGACTTCGCCCGTCTTGCGATCGCGTCCTTCGTAGACGCCGCCGTCGACAGGCTTCCACGCCACTCCCATATCGAGCAGATTGACGAAGAAGTCGTTCGAGAGCACGCCAACCCGGTCGGTGAATAAGCCGTGTCGAGTGCCGCCGAAGTTCGTACCCAGAACGCGCATGCCGCCGATAAGCACCGTCATTTCCGGAGCGGTAAGGTTCAGCAGTTGCGCCCTGTCTATGAGGAGCTCTGCGGGACTTACGCCGTACTGCTTCTTCTGATAATTGCGGAAGCCGTCGGCGATTGGCTCCAGCACGGCGAAGCTTTCGGCATCGGTATGTTCTTCGGTTGCATCGCCGCGTCCGGGGGAGAAAGGCACCGTTATATCAAAGCCTGCGTCCCGTGCGGCTTTCTCGATTGCGGCGCTGCCGCCGAGTACAATCAAATCGGCGAGGCTGACTTGTTTATCCAGCTCTTCTTGGATGCCTTCCAGTATCGCGAGCACCTTCGCAAGCCGTTCCGGCTCATTCGCTTCCCAATCCTTTTGCGGAGCAAGACGGATACGGGCGCCGTTCGCGCCGCCGCGCTTATCGGAGCCGCGGAAGGTGCTGGCCGATGCCCAGGCCGTTGCGACCAGCTCGCCGACGGTTAGGCCGGAATCCAGTATTTTTGTTTTGAGCTCCTCTACTTCCGCATCCGTCAGCTCGTAATCGACAGCAGGCACGGGATCTTGCCAGACGAGAACTTCCTCCGGCACTTCCGGACCCAAATATCTTGCACGCGGACCCATGTCGCGGTGGGTGAGCTTAAACCATGCGCGGGCAAAGGCATCTGCGAATTGATCCGGGTTCGCATGGAAACGGCGCGCAATCTTCTCGTATGCCGGGTCTGCGCGCAATGCCATATCCGCGGTCGTCATGATCGTCGGAACGCGGACGGACGAATCCTCCGCATCCGGCGCAAGATGCTCCTCGTCGGGATGGATAGCGGCCCATTGATGTGCGCCTGCCGGGCTTTTCGTCAGCTCCCATTCATAGCCGAACAGCATGTCGAAGAAGCCGTTGTCCCACTGCGTCGGGTTGGGTGTCCAAGCGCCTTCGATGCCGCTGGTGATCGCGTCGCGGCCTTTGCCGGAGCCATGCGCGCTTATCCAGCCCAAGCCTTGCGCTTCGACAGGAGCGCCTTCCGGCTCGCGACCGACAAGCGAAGCGTCTCCCGCGCCGTGCGCTTTGCCGAACGTATGCCCGCCGGCTACGAGCGCCACGGTCTCCTCGTCGTTCATGCCCATCCGTGTGAACGTCTCGCGGATGTCGCGGCCGCTGGCAAGCGGATCGGGGTTGCCGTTCGGACCTTCCGGATTCACATAGATCAGGCCCATCTGAACGGCGGCAAGCGGATTGTCCAGCTCACGGTCGCCTTTGTACCGCGTATCGCCCAGCCATTCCGTCTCGTTGCCCCAGTAGATATCTTCCTCCGGATGCCAGATGTCTTCGCGTCCTCCGCCAAAGCCGAACGTGGTGCCGCCCATCGATTCAATGGCAACGTTGCCGGTGAGAATAAACAGATCGCCCCAAGAAATTTTGTTCCCGTATTTTTGCTTGATCGGCCACAGCAGCCGTCGCGCTTTATCCAGATTGCCGTTGTCCGGCCAGCTATTCAGCGGGGCAAAGCGCTGCGAGCCGCTTCCGGAGCCGCCGCGGCCGTCGCCTGTACGATAGGTGCCTGCGGAGTGCCACGCCATGCGGATAAAGAAGGGGCCGTAATGACCGTAATCGGCAGGCCACCATTCCTGGCTGTCGGTCATCAGGCTGCGAAGGTCCTGCTTAAGAGCGTCGTAGTCCAGCTTGCCGAATTGTTCCGTATAATCAAAATCTTCGTCCATCGGATTCGATTTTCTGTCATGTTGATGAAGGATATTCAGGTTCAATTGGTTGGGCCACCAGTCTCGATTGGACGTGCCGCTCGATTTGGGGCTCGCAGCGCTGCCGTGCGGGAACGGGCATTTGCCTGCGTTAGCGGAAAAAGTAGCATCCATACGATCAACTCCTGTTCATTTATGGATTTCAAATAGCTTATGACGGCTTAACTCTCCTTCTCTTTATAAAACGATTTACGCCGGAAATCAACGCTGCGGCAGCATCTTTCATGCAATCTTCATGCAGCCCTCATCAAGCCTTAACCGATTCGATTCATTGCGCTCTAATTAAGATATATTGGAGGTTCGGCGGGGTTAGTCCTCGGCGGATTCAGGGACTTTGTATCGTGCAGCAAGCAGATGGGAAAATTAATGGTCGAATCTGAGAAAGCATGCTTCATTCTGGAGGTCGTTTATGAAAGCCGTAACGTTCCAAGGCGTACACAACATGCAAGTGAAAGAGGTCGCGGATCCGACGATTCAAAGAAAGGATGGAATTATTGTCCGGATCACTTCGACCGCCATCTGCGGCTCCGATCTCCATATTTATGAAGGCGCGGTTCAGGCGCAAACCGGCTACGTGATCGGACACGAGCCGATGGGCATCGTCGAAGAGGCAGGTCCCGAAGTAACCAGAGTGCAAAAAGGGGACCGGGTTGTACTGCCGTTCAATATTTCCTGCGGCAGTTGTTATTACTGTCAGCATGATTTGGAGAGTCAGTGCGACAACTCCAACCCCAATACTCAAGTGGATACGGGAGCCTATTTCGGCTTTACCGAGCGTTACGGGAATTATGCGGGAGGACAAGCCGAGCTGCTTTATGTGCCGTATGGCAATTTTATGCCGTTTGTAATTCCGGAATCGTGCGAGCTGGAAGACGAGAAGCTGCTGTTCATGTCGGACGTATTGCCGACGGCCTACTGGAGCGTGGACAACGCCGGCGTCAAGCCGGGCGATACGGTTGTCGTGCTCGGCTGCGGCTCGGTCGGGCTAATGGCTCAGAAGTTCGCCTGGATGAAAGGTGCGAAGCGCGTTATCGCGGTCGACCATCTTCCGTACAGACTGAACCATGCCCGCAAAATGAACAACGTCGAGGTTTTTAATTTTGAACACTTCCCGGATATGGGCCGGCATATTCGAGAAATTACGAGCGGCGGGGCGGATGTCGTGATCGATTGCGTAGGCATGGACGGCAAAAAGACGCCGCTCGAGAAGGAGGAGCAGACGGCCAAGCTGGTTGGCGGAACGCTGAGTTCCGTCAATATTGCGATGAATGCGGTGAGAAAATGCGGAACGATTCAGCTTACCGGGGTATACGGCTCCAAATACAATCAATTTATGCTAGGCAATATTTGGGAGAGAAATATAAAGCTCACAATGGGACAGGCTCCCGTCATTCACTACATGCCGATGCTGTTTCAAAAAATTGCAGCCGGCGAATTCGATCCTTCGGAGATCATTACCCATCGGGTGCCGCTTGCTCAGGCTCATGATGCCTACAACACGTTCTATAACCATGCGGATGAATGTATTAAATTCGTATTGAAGCCTTAAGAAAAAGAACAAGAACATAACGGGGCGTGCCGCATAGCCTTATGGTTATGAGGGACGGCCCGGCAATTTGCGGTGAATCGGAAACTCAAGAGTCACACATGTTCCTTTGCCCAAATGGCTCGATATTTTTAATTTTCCGTTATGGGCGTCCATTACTTTTTTGACATAGTACATTCCTAATCCAAAGTTTCGTCCGGATTTTTCTTTGGTGGAATAGAAAGGCTCCGTTATATGGGCAAGCTGCGCCTGATTCATCCCTTTGCCCGAATCCGTAACGGTTAAAGCGACTCTGGATTTCTGGCAGGTCACGCCGATCTCGATGATGCCGGCGTCGTCCATTGCTTCGAGCGCATTATTAATAATGTTTATCAAGCATTCGATCACCAACGCTTTATCGATCTGGATCGGCATTGTCGTTGTCGAAGGGACCGGGAAGACAATGCCCGATTGCTTGCCGAACGGGACAGCCGCTTCCTCCGCTACAAGGAGCAGGTTATGGGGCTCGAGCGTCAACGCTATTCGGTTTCTCATCATATAAGACAGCTTGTCCATCATTCCAAGCAAATGATCGTTCACTGCCAGCAAATACTCCAACTGCCTGTCGGCTTCCTCATAGTTTTGACGGCTCATGCTTTTACGAATATTAAGCGCGTACAATTTAATTTTGCTTGCGGAGTTTTTGAACGCATGCTGCATCATTCTCGTTCCGATCTGTACTTTACCGATCACGGCTTCCCGGTTGACGCCAAGAAACGTATTTCTCAGATACAATATAACGACCAGCAAGGTGCTGAATATAAGCAGGAATGAAAGGTAAATCAACAGGTTCGCATCGAGATTTACATACCAGCCGTCGCTTTGATACAAAATTAGAGCGGTTTCGGGCAATAAATATATAACGGCGATTGCCAGATGACGAGGGATTTTTCGTTTGTCCTTTTCCTTGTACAGTACATAGAAAAACAGCAAATAGGAGCAAATGGCGTAGGGAACTCCCCACGACAATATAAACGGGTAGTTCATCGTAAGCCGCGTAAGGCCTTCAATTTTGTCGTTCCAGATGGAAAGCCATATCGGGATAGGCAGAATGACGTTGAAGTATTTGTTCGAAAACCCGGCGTATTTCAAAAAAAACATAAGAATGGACCAGTACGGAACCGAGTGTATCGTACTGTTTAGTTTGTCGGACATCCAGGTGAGCTTCGCCAGCCAGAACGGGGACATGCCTTGGTCTGCGAAATAAGGAATCGCAAGCTGCTCAAGCGCGACTTGCAAGCCGCTTAACCCGGCGAACAAGAGCGGTATGGTCCCCCAGAAAACAAGCGCGTTTCGATGATGATGGACGAGCAAATATATGCTTGTGGGCACCATGATGCAAAACACGAGCAGAAAAATTAAATTGCCCATTGGTCCGTTCCTCTCTGTCTGGCGTGAATGATAAAAGATAGGCAATATACTGGCCAATCCTCTTGTTTTTACCATGAAATAAACGTGTATGGCAAGCCGTTGATTCATCCTGCCGGCATTTCGCAAGCTAGGAGCCTGTCCCCCAAATTCATATACAACGGGGAAGGCTCGGAATTTACACGAAAAGGACCTCGAAATCCACGAACGTGTGGAAGCCGAGGCCCTTTCTGCAGTCGCAACTTGGAGTGGGAGACCGGGACTTAAAAGCGGTTAACGATTTTGCCGACAGCTCGCAGACAACAGGCGCCTTGCCGCCCGATTCAGATGGACAGCTTCTTTTTTTTGTATTTCCATAGCTTATACCAAACGTGCTTTCGATCATCCTTAAACACACTGATTCCAATCAGCTTGAGAGGCGTCCATATTTCCTTGAAATAATAGTAAGGCATCCGACCGTTTCACACTCCAAAATGAGACTTAGGTTGCTTTCAAACTTTCATTTATAGGTATATCATACTATTTTCCATTCCTGTAAGACTAGTGGACAATATTCTGTCTACCGATTGCAGGCCTAACGCTCCGCACGGCAAAAAGCCATCGGTTCTCCATAATAAACGGGCAGCCGATGGCGATGAACGATGAGCCGGGAGCGTATCAAGGCTTGTCGATCAAGCCCCACTTCAAGCACTTGTCCGCCAGCTCTTTGCTGGAACCGGACCAATTGAACTTCTCAAGCAGTCGGCCGACTTGCTTTTTGACGGCAGCCAGACTGACGCTGTTGATTTGCGAAATTTCTTGCTGCGTTCGTCCTTGCGCAATATGCCGCAGCAACGCGGCGTCGTTCGCGGTGAGCAATTCTTTTTTCTTATCGAATACAAGCTTTCGCAACCGGCTGCCGTATTTAGACGTCCGATTCTCCATCGAATCGACAATGACTTGGGGCAGTTGCTCGAAATCGTTCTTGTAAATATAGTCGTATGCTCCGCTCAAAAACGCCTCGTAAAATATTTCGTCGTCGTAATCGATCGAGCTGACGACAATCACTTTGATCGCCGGATGCTCGCTCGTAATGTCCAATGCGGCATCCAGCCCGTTCCCGGACTGTTCCCCGAGCATGATATCCATCAGCACGACATCGACATCGGCATTCTGAAGCGTTGTCCGGCACTCCAATCTGCTGGAGACGCAGTATACGATATCGATCTGGGGATGACCGGCCACAAAATCGCATATGCCGCGCTGCCAATCGATATCGTCTTCTACTAGCATGACTCTGATCTTGTCGATAAAGCGTCACCTCCCATTAATCATCATCATAATGCAATCGTTCCGGAATACAAAGTGGATACTTATATGTCTACCTGCCAACGATACGGCTTTCTTTCCGCAGCCTTCGCATTTCCCGGCTTCTGTTGTCAACGCCGCACTTATAAGCTATAGTGAGAATAATTATTCATATTGAACTGCGGGGGCTGGATGGAGTCTGGCTGAGATTGGGAACGATATTTCCCTGACCGTTAATCTGAACCAGGTAATGCTGGCGTAGAGAATGTAGTGGATCTTAGCCATTCGTATATTCTCGAATGGTTTTTTCATTGTTCCCGCCCGCGTTCTAAGCCAAGGAGAACATGCCATGAACGACTCACTTATTACACAATTGCAGAAGCAGGCGGAAGAAAGGCGGGAGGAGCTGTTCGCTTTGCTGGGCGAGCTGGTTGCCTTCCCTACCGTTAGTCCGCCGGCGCGGAATACGATGCAAGCGCAGCAATTCATAGAGCGGCAGCTTCAAGGCTGCGGCTTCGAGACGGAGCTGTGGGAAGTGTATCCCGGCGATCCGAATGTGACGGCGGTGAAGCGCGGCACGGAGCGAGACGCCTATCGAAGCTTGCTGCTGAACGGACATATGGACGTAGCCGAGGTGGGGGACAGCCGGGAGTGGCAGGCCGATCCCTTCCGGCTGACGCTGAGCGACGGCCGGGCTTACGGCAGAGGAACCGCGGATATGAAGGGCGGCCTTGCGGCGCTTCTATTCGCGGTGAAGCTGCTGTCCGAAGCCGGCGTCGAGCTGAAGGGAGATTTATTGTTCCATTCGGTCATTGGCGAAGAGGCCGGCGAAGCCGGAACGCGCGCTTGCATGGAGAGAGGGCATACGGCCGATTTCGCCGTAGTCGCGGACACGAGCGCCTTGGCGATCCAAGGACAAGGCGGAGTCCTTACGGGCTGGGTCACGGTGCAGAGTCCGGTTACTTACCATGACGGCATGCGATCCCGAATGATTCATGCGGGAGGCGGGGTGGAGGGTGCCAGCGCGATCGAGAAAATGGTCAAGCTGATCGCCGGACTCCAGGAGCTGGAGCGCCATTGGGCCGTCAGCAAGTCGTATCCCGGCTTTCCGGCCGGCTCGAACACGATTAATCCCGCCGTTATCGAAGGCGGCCGTCACGCGGCGTTTATCGCCGACCGATGCTCCTTATGGATTACGGTTCATTTTTATCCCAACGAGGACTACGAGTCGGTTGCCGCAGAGATCGAGGAGCATCTGCTCCGGGTAGCGGCGGGCGATCCGTGGCTTCGGAACCATCCCCCGGTGTTCCGCTGGGGAGGCCGATCGATGATTGAGGAACGTGGAGAAATATTCCCTTCCTTGGAGCTGGATCGGGAAAGCGAAGGCTTCAAGGCACTGTCCGCCAGTCATCGGCAAGTGCGCGGCATCGAGCCCGAGGCGGGCATGAGCCCGACGGTTACGGACGCGGGCTGGCTGGGCCGGGCGGGCATTCCAACGGTCATCTATGGCCCGGGAGAGCTTGCGCATGCTCATGCCGTCAATGAAAGCACGGATATTCGAGAACTGCTGGATTACGTCCAAATTATGATCGCCTTCATCGCGGACTGGTGCAATCGCCCGAAGGATCATGCCGAACGGAATCGCAACAATTAAAAGAGGATGGGGGATATATATATGCGGCGATTTAGCGACAGGCTGTACGAATCAACCCAGACGATCTGGAACCAATGCCACGAGCATCCGTTCTTGACGGAATTAAGAGAAGGAACGCTAGATCCGGAGCGCTTCATTTATTATCTTAAGCAGGATTATGTGTATCTGATCGATTATGCCAAGCTGTTCGCTATCGCGAGCATGAAAGCCCGCGATTTGGAGACGATGACGAAGTTCGCCGAGCTGCTGCATTCCACTTTGCATGTGGAGATGGGGCTTCATCGAGCCTACGCGGCGCGTTTCGGCGTTACGCGCGAGCAGCTGGAGCAGACGATTCCTTCCCCTACAACCATTGCCTATACCAAATATTTGCTGGACACCGCATCGCAAGGCTCGCTGGCGGAGGCGGTAGCGGCGCTGCTGCCCTGCATGTGGAGCTATCGGGAGATTGGAGTCGCGTACGCGAAGCTTCCGGGCGCGCTGGACCATCCGCTGTACCGGGAATGGATCTTAATGTACAGCTCGGAGGAATTCGGCGCGCTGACCGATTGGACCATCGACCTGATGAACCGTCTGGCGGAAGGCTTGTCCGAACAGGAGCTGGCGCGGCTGGAGGAACGCTTCCTCGTGGCGTCCAAGCTTGAATATATGTTCTGGGATATGGCTTACCGGAAAGAAGAGTGGCCGATTTGACCCAAGCTGCTGCAGGGGGGCGGCCGCTCGCCTTATCGGTTCGCGGGCTTCGCTTTGCTTTTCCCGGACAGCCTCCGTTATTCGACGAACTGGATTTCGACATCAAGCAAGGCGAATTCGTCAGCATTCTTGCGGCAAGCGGCATCGGCAAGACGACGCTGTTCCGGATGCTGGCCGGATTGCTTGCCCCGCAAGCGGGAACGATCGTCATTGGCGCGCTGGAGGCTTCGGCGGCGGAAGCGGCCAAGCAGAGGAAGATCGGCTATATGCCGCAGAAGGATTGCCTGATGCCTTGGCGAACCGTGCTGGACAATGCGGCATTAGGCCTTGAGCTGGGCGGCACGCCGAAGCGGGAGGCAAGGCGTCAAGTGATGGAGCTGCTGCCGGGCTTGGGACTGGAAGGAACGGAACGCAAGTATCCGCACGAGCTGTCCGGCGGCATGCGTCAGCGAGTATCGTTTTTGCGGTCCCTTCTCGGCGGGGGAGAGCTGTTTCTGCTGGACGAGCCTTTCAGCGCCTTGGATGCGATGACGCGCGTCGGCATGCAGGAATGGCTGCTTGAGGTGTGGGAGCGGCATCGCAAAACGATTCTGTTCATTACGCATGACGTCGATGAAGCGCTGCTCCTGTCCGACAGGGTGCTGGTGGCGGCGGCCTCTCCGATTGCGGCGCTCGGCGAGCTGCCCGTCACGCTTCCGCGGCCCCGCAGCTACGAAGCGGCGCTGGACCCGGCATTCGTCGACTTGAAGCGGCAACTGCTGGAACGGCTTGGCCGAAGGAGCGGGGGCAAGGCGGGAGGGAGCGTATGAGACGGAAGCTGACCGCGTATGCGCCCGTCCTTGCATTCGTGCTGCTGCTGGCTGCGTTATGGGAAGCCGGGACACGCATGTTCCACATTCCGCATTATATTATCCCTCGTCTGTCCGATGTGTTCGTCTCCATGTGGGAGAACAGACAGTTGCTTAGCAAGCATGGAGCTACTACCCTATGGGAAGCTCTATTGGGGCTCGGTATTTCGACGGCGGCCGGGACGCTGACTGCGGTATGGATCGATCGATCGAGCCTGGCGAAGAAGACGATTTATCCGCTCATCGTCGGCTCCCAGACGATTCCGATCATCGTGCTGTCGCCCATTATGGTCATGTGGTTCGGGTACGAAATATGGAGCAAGATTGCGGTTGTCATTTTGTTTACGTTCTTTTCCGTCGTTGTGAATACGGCGGACGGATTACGCTCGGCCGATCCCGATATCGGCGCTCTAATGAAGACGATGGGAGCGGGCAAACGCGATCTGCTGCTGAAGTGGAAAATTCCGTCCGCGCTGCCGGGCTTTTTTACCGGGTTGAAGATGGCGGCCGCTTTCAGCGTCGGCGGCGCTACGCTGGGAGAATGGCTGGGAGGCGAAAGCGGGCTGGGCGTGTATACGAAGCGGGCATCCAACATGCTGCGCGCCGATGCCGTATTCTCCGGGGTGCTGCTGCTGTCGGTCATGGGGATTATGCTGTTCCTCGTCGTCTTGTGGCTGGAGAAAGCGATCCTTGCGTATCGCCGAACATAAAAGGGATAAAGGGGAATGACATTTGAAATTCAGGTCCATGAGAAGAAAAATGTGGCTGGCCGTTGCGGCGGCTATAGCCTTGCTGGCCGCGGCCGGCTGTTCGTCCGCCAAGCCGGCCGGGTCGGGGGAGACGGAGCTTACGGTGCTGTTGGACTGGTATCCGAATGCCGTACATACCTTCTTGTATGCGGCCGAGGAGCAAGGCTTTTATAAACAAGCGGGCTTGAAAGTCAATCTGGTCACGCCGGCGGATACGAACGATGCGCTGAAGCTCATCGCGACAGGCAAAGCCGATCTGGCGCTGAGCTATCAGATGCAGGTGGCGATAGCGCGCGCCGAAGGGATTCCGATCGTATCGGTCGGAGCCGTCGTCCGCCATCCGCTTAATCAATTGATGGTGCTGGATTCGGACGCAATCAATAGCCCGAAGGATCTCGTTGGCCACAAAATCGGTTACCCGTCCATTACGCTCGATCAAGCGATCGTCGATACGATGGTGCAGTCGGACGGCGGCGATCCGTCCAAGCTGACGTATACCGACGTCTCTTGGGATTTGATTCCGGCGATGACGACCAAGCGAGTGGACGCCATTATCGGGGGATACGTCAACCACGAGAAGCTGCTGCTGGAGAAGGATGGCGAGAAGGTGAAGGCCTTCGATCCCGCCCGATACGGCGTGCCGGATTATTACGAGCTGGTGCTGACCGCCAGCGAAGACGGATTGAACAACAAAGGGGAAACGCTCCGCAAGTTCATGGAAGCGTCCGCCCAAGGCCAAGCCTATACGGCCAGCCATCCGGACGAGGCGCTGCAATTGCTTCTGGATAAGCAGAGCAAGGAATTCCCGCTCGATGCGGAAATCGAGAAGAGCAGCTTGAACATTCTGCTTCCGCTAATGGATGCGGGGGAAGAACCGTTCGGCAGCCAGTCCGAGACGTCATGGAGAACCGTTATCGATTGGCTGACCGAGCATGGACAGTTGACGAAGGAAGTAAAGCCGGAAGAGGCTTTCCGCAATCTGTAGGCAATAAAGACGGTCCGGCCGAGCCGGACGCCCGAAAGCACGCCGCCGGCGTGCTTTTTGCGTTGGCGGGAGGGCTTGCTTGCGTCTCGCATTCGGTTTTCGTATGGGGCGCATGTTCGCGTTCATTGTCTTATACCGTTATGTTATAATCGAAGCGATGATTACCGGCTCCGGAAGCGGAATATGCTGGTGGCAAGGGGGAGAGAGCATGTACGAAGCAATGGGCGACGACGGCGGCTGGCTGCATGATATACCGGAATTTAACCGCAGAGTGATGATCGAGCATATGCAAATCTCATTGTATGAATTGTATACCTATCAGCTTACCGATCGTTTGTTTATGAATCCCCAGTTCAGTCGCACGCCCCAATGGGACGTCGTCAAAAAATCGGGCGTGATTGAATCCGCGTTAGCCAACATCCCGCTGCCCCCCGTTTATTTGGCCGAAATGAGGTCGGGTCCTATGATCGTTGTGGACGGTCATCATCGGCTAAGCAGCCTCTTCGCATTTCTGGACGGCCGGTTCCGGCTAAGCGGCATGTCGCTTATGTCCCGTCTTAACGGCAACCGGTTCGATATGCTGGAGGCATCGGTGCGAAGAACGGTTCAGGATTATTGGATCTCGGTTCGCATTATTAAGCAAGAAACCGACCCGCGTATGCGCTACGAGCTGCTTCGGCGCATTCACGAGGGCTCGCAGCGGATGAAGCCCGGGCAATTTCGGGTGCTTCTGTTCGAAGGAGACGTGCAGCGGTTTCTTGCGGATTGCGTATGGGATCGGAATTTTCACCAAGCCGTCAAAGGCAAAATTCCTAACGCTTACGCGCAAGATGCGGTGTTGCGTTTTTTCGCTTTTGCGGATCAAGGCTTTCATACATACACAGGCGATTTAACCCAATATCTGACGCGGTATTTGGACGAGCCGGGCCGCCTATGGTCCGGCGGAAACCTGTTTCAAGAAACGATGGAAGCGATGGCCGAGCTGTATGGCGAAGCGAAGTCGTTTCACCCTAGGCTCCAAGGAAACGCAGACGCGAATGTCGCTTTTTTTGAGTGGATGGCTGTCGGGCTGTCCCGTCATCGCAACAAGCCCTATGCCTTGCTGGAGCAAGTACGCCGCGACGTCCATTCGCTGCTCGACAGCGACGAGCGGCTTGCCTATTCGTTGCTGAGCCGGCCCTACGCGGAGAAACAAGTGAACTACCGCTATAATAGATGGCTTGAAGTTATGAATCATTACGTATAGGAAGGGGTACTTATGCTACTCCACATCGATCTGAAGGACTTCAAAGGGCATGCCGGCCGCAGCAGCTTCGAGCTGCCGGGGCTCACGATTGTGTCGGGCACGAACAATTCGGGCAAGTCCTCGGTTTTGCAAGCGATCTATTTGCTGACGCAGCATAACGGCAACGGAAAGCATACGACATTGGACCTGAACGAGAAGCTTCGGCTGGGCAAATTTTCCGAAGTGTTGAATAAAGAGACGGACCGCACCGATTCGATGGAGCTTGTCGCGTCGTTCGATCCGGAAATTCTCAAGCAGGACGCATTGGCAAGCTTGCGGGTTCAATTTATCTATCACGCTCAAAACCAATATGCCTCTTACGGATTCCAAGCGGAAGATGAAGCGCTGCTGACGGGAATGAAAATTTATTATCGCAAAATCGATGCTGAACAATTCCATACCGTTGAGTTTCAGCTTCATCAATACGAGAACGGCAACACGCTGTTCCAAGTGACCGGGGATACGGCAGAGGGCTACGCCAGAATGGCGGGCATCGTTCCCGAGCTCGTATTTTATAAAAATCCCGACATGACTGAACGGTTCTTGTGCCCGGCGGAGCTGGAGAGAATCCGATCCTACTTGGCTCGATTGAATACGGACGATATTCGTTATTTAAGAGCGCATCGCTCTCCGGACGGCTACAAGCAGGCTGGAGACGGCTCTCACCAAGGGGTGGGATTATCCGGCGAATATACGGCGGAGCTGATTAGAAGCCGATTGAATGCCCCTGTCGATTTTATGAACCCCGATACGCAGAAGCCATATGCATTCTCTGAATTGTTCGACCGGTGGGTTCAAGAGCTGCTAGGCCCGGAGTATCTGATTCGGTCGGAGTTATACGAGGGCGCAAGCAAGCTGTTTGTTCACGAGCCGCGCAGGAGCATTAAATTTTCGCTGCAGCAAGTAGGCTTGGGCATTTCGCAGTTGCTGCCGATGCTGGCGTTAATCTTGACGAGCAAGCAAGGGGATGTTCTGCTCATCGAAAATCCGGAGCTCGATTTGCATCCTAAGCTGCAAGCCCAATTCGTCGATCTATGCCTGCTGGCAGTAGAGCATGGCCGCAAGCTTGTTATAGAGACGCACAGCGAGCATGTCGTCAATCGCGTGCGCCTGATGATTAAGAAGCGTCACGGGCTGCTGCCCCGCATCTCGGTGTATTTCTTCCGGAAGAGCGACGGAGACATCAGCTATACGCCGATCGCGATAACGAAGGACGGGAAAATCGAAGAGTGGCCGGAGCAGTTCTTTGACCAGACTTATCAGGATATGATGGGACTTATCGAATGATGGAGCTGTACTTTAATCATTCTTTCTTAATCGGAACGGCGGGGAATGCTCACGGCATTCAACAGCAGTTGAAAGAAATTGCCTCGTTGTCGGCTTGCGCGCGCGAAGAGGGGGCAAGCGTTCGATTTTATGAGCAGCTATGGCAGACGAGGCTGGGGAATGGGCAGGAGCTCCGTCCGTTTTTGTACGGGATGCCCCATTCGGAGGATCTGAGGCTCGTGCTGGCGTATGTCGATCAAGGCCCTCATTATCGCGACCAACCGCTTGTCGGGAATCTGACGATTCAACCGAATGTTGCGGCAGGCGCTTTTGCGGAAAAGCTTCTCCATCTTTGTTTTGCCGATAAGCAAGAGGGGGTTGTATCTCCGGCAGCCGAGCAGGCTTTGAGCAGCGCGGGCTATTCGCTGTCCGCCGGCACCGCCGCAATGGAGGTGTGGAATGCGATCGGAGGAGCGGCTCTGCTTGCGAAGCTGCGATCACTTCATCCGTTCTCCGGCATTCAAGACGTGTTCGACGATATTGAAGGCCGCGGCTTGCGGCAGCTCGTTATGATGGATTGCGCGAAGAGGAGCGCTCGAAGACACAACTTTCTTGGTCGTTTCCCTCACGTGCATGCGGCGCTGCTTGCACTGGAAAGCGTAGAGCTTCCGAATGTTGTCGATAGCATAGATGAAACCGTACGTATCGAGCGGTTCCGGGAGGCAACGGGGCTGGAAATATCCAAAGAGAGCCCCGAAACGATGAAGGACCCTTACTATCGTAACGAGAGAGAATTTACGATTCCCGGCCGTACGAATAAAGAGCTGTTCGAGTGGCATGTCAAAATCGGAAATCATATCCGTATTCATTATTTTGTAGACAAGCCATCCCGGATCTTATATGTCGGACATTGCGGAAGACATTTGCCCGTCAAAAACTTCGATTCCTGACGGCCTCGTCAAAAAACAAAGGGACGCGTAATCGCGTCCCTTCTCTAAATTAGCAACCGCATACGCCTTGGCAGATCGAACCGTTAGGATCCAGAAGATATTTTACATATTGCGTCTGACCCCACTCGCCTCTGCAAAAAGTAGTCGTGCAAAAAGTGCTAACGCCACACATTGAAATTCACCTCCCGCTCTCTCGTTGTAAATAAAGCGCTTACAACAAGTATTTTACAACGTTGTCCGTTGTGTGTCAACTTCTGGGTTACATTCTAAAATAGGTAATAGCATAAATAAATCATCATACATTTCAGATACAGCAACGGATGGATGTTCTATCTATTCATTACATTTTACTCCTAAACAAACCAATAGCAAAAGTTGCTGCATTCAAATTCGCAATTATTGCGGATGACATCGGCGTCTTCTATCCATTAAGCTAATAGAACGGACTGCGAATATAATGGAGGGGAACGAAATGGAACGAATCATTGACGTACAAGGCGTATCGTGGAGAAGAGGCGAGCACGCCGTTCTGAAAAATATAAATTGGCGGGTGGAGCGCAACGAGCATTGGGCGCTGCTTGGTCTGAACGGCTCGGGGAAGACGACGCTGCTTAATATGATTAACGGATACATCTGGCCTACGTCAGGCGAAATTTCCGTACTGGGCCATCGATTCGGCGAGATCGATCTCAGGTATCTCCGGCAGACGATAGGCTGGGTCAGCTCGTCTCTGCAAGAGAAGCTGTATGGAACCGACCGGGCGCAAAATGTTATTATTAGCGGCAAATTCGCCTCGATTGGCTTGTACGACAAGCCGTCTGAAGAGGACTACGCCCGCGCCGAGACGTTAATGGCTTTGCTTGGCTGCTCCCATCTGTACGATCGGGAATATCGGACCTGCTCTCAAGGAGAGAAGCAGAAGCTGCTGATTGCCCGCGCCTTGATGGCGAATCCGCAACTGCTTATTTTGGACGAGCCTTGCAACGGGCTTGATCTGTTCTCCCGCGAAAGATTGCTGGAAAGCATTCAAGACTTGGCTAGCCGCAGCGACTGTCCGACGATTCTGTTTGTCACGCATCATACGGAGGAGATATTGCCGATTTTCTCGAAAGCGCTGCTGCTTCGGCGCGGGGAGGTCGTCCGGCAAGGGGAGACGGCATCCCTGTTCAATTCGGATGTGCTCAGCGGCTTCTTCGAGGCGCCGGTAGCGGTGGAGCGGCATGACGAGCGGTTTTACGTCAGAGCGTCGGGCAAACCCCAATAGACGATAGGTTAGCAGGCCCTATTTCTTCACAGGCCGCAAGGCGTCTTCGGACGTCGGCGGCCTGCGGACCGTTTCCTCATTCTCCTCGATCACTCCCGCCTGCCGCGAATTGCCCGCGATCCCGCCAAGCCTTTGCGACACCGTCTTCTTCTTTGCAAGCTGCGTGCGGCTTGCAAACAAAGGTATAGCGCGCCGCGAGATGGGAGAGGCTAGCAGGTGGCCCCGATAACGCTTCGTTCCCATTCTTTCATTCACCAATCCGTCGAATTAGAATGAAAATAATTATCAAAAAGGGTCTGAAGTACTTGACAAATACCCATCCAAGTAATTAATATTAGTTTAGAATTATTATAAAAAACAAAGCCAATCTCTAGGAGGAATTTGAACATGTCCCTTATCGGCAAAGAAGTACAACCATTTAAAGCACAAGCTTACCAGAACGGTAAATTCATCGAAGTAACGGAAGCGAACTTCAAAGGCCAATGGAGCGTTGTCTGCTTCTACCCGGCTGACTTCACATTCGTCTGCCCTACGGAGCTTGGCGACCTGCAAGATCAATACGCAACGCTGAAATCGCTCGGCGTAGAAGTATACTCCGTATCGACGGACACGCACTTCACGCACAAAGCATGGCACGACAGCTCGGAGACGATCGGCAAAATCGAATATATTATGATCGGCGACCCTACGCATACGATCTCCCGCAATTTCGACGTTCTGATCGAAGAAGACGGCCTCGCAGACCGCGGCACGTTCGTTATCGATCCGGACGGCGTCATCCAGACGGTTGAAATTCACGCCGGCGGCATCGGCCGCGACGCAAGCGCGCTCGTGAATAAAATCAAAGCCGCACAATATGTGCGCAACAATCCCGGCGAGGTTTGCCCTGCCAAATGGCAAGAAGGCGGCGCAACGCTCAAGCCTAGCCTCGATCTCGTAGGCAAAATCTAAGGGGCGATTGTCAATGGTATTAGACCCGGAGATTAAGACACAACTCAATCAATACCTTCAATTAATGGAAGGCGACGTGCTGATTCGCGTCAGCGCGGCTGAGGATCAGGTATCGAAGGACATGCTGGCGCTGATGGACGAAATCGTCGGCATGTCCTCCCGAATCAAAGTCGAGAACGCCGAGTTGGCGCTCACGCCAAGCTTTAGCGTGAACCGTCCGGGCGAGGACACGGGTATCGTGTTCGCGGGCATTCCGCTCGGCCATGAGTTCACGTCCTTCGTGCTCGCGCTGCTGCAAGTCAGCGGCCGGGCTCCGAAAGTCGAGCAGGAAGTGATCGACCAGATCCGCGGCATTCGCGGCGAATACCGTTTCGAGTCGTTCATCAGCTTAACCTGCCATAACTGTCCGGACGTTGTGCAGGCGCTCAATCTGATGAGTCTGCTCAATCCCGGCATTTCGCACACGATGATCGACGGCGCGGTATTTAAGGAAGAAGCGGAGAGCCGTCAGGTAATGGCCGTTCCGTCCGTGTTCCTGAACGGCGAGTTTTTCAGCGGCGGGCGGATATCGGTCGAGGAGATTCTGGCCAAAATCGACACGACGCGCGACGACTCCGAGCTGTTCAATAAAGACCCGTACGACGTGCTCGTTGTCGGCGGCGGCCCTGCGGGCGCCAGCGCGGCGATCTATGCGGCGCGTAAAGGCATCCGCGTCGGCATCGTGGCGGAACGTTTCGGCGGCCAAGTGATGGACACGGTCGGCATCGAGAACTTTATCAGCATGAAATATACCGAAGGTCCGAAGCTCGCTGCCGGCCTTGAAGAGCATGTGAAGGAATACAACGTCGACATCATGAAGCTGCAGCAGGCGAAACGGCTGGAGAAGAGAGACTTGATCGAGGTCGAGCTGGAGAACGGCGCCGTGCTGAAGAGCAAGACCGTAATTCTGTCCACGGGCGCCCGTTGGCGCAACGTAGACGTTCCGGGCGAAGCCGAGTTCAAGAACAAAGGCGTCGCTTATTGCCCGCACTGCGACGGTCCGTTGTTTACGGGCAAGCGCGTAGCGGTTATCGGCGGCGGCAACTCCGGCGTGGAAGCGGCGATCGATCTGGCTGGCATCGTCAGCCATGTGACCGTTCTGGAATTTAATCCGGAATTGAAGGCGGACGCCTTGCTTCAAGACCGGCTGTACAGCCTGCCTAACGTAACCGTGCTGAAGAACGTGCAGACAAAAGAAATTACCGGTTCGGATAAAGTGAACGGCATTTCTTATATCGAACGCGATTCGGGCGGCGAACAGCATATCGAATTGGAAGGCGTATTCGTTCAGATCGGTCTCGTGCCGAACACCGACTGGCTCGGCGATTCGCTCGAACGAACGCGATTCGGCGAGATCGTCGTGAACAATCACGGCGCGACCAGCCTGCCGGGCGTATTCGCCGCGGGCGACTGCACGAACAGCCCTTACAAGCAAATTATTATTTCGATGGGATCGGGCGCAACCGCCGCACTTGGCGCTTTCGACTACCTCATCCGGAATTAATAGCAGATTTTATTTTTGCGGCCGCCTCGCACTCGAATGGGTGCGGGGCGGCTTTTTAATAATTTTATAAAACGCTTTCTATGTTTTAAATTGAAATTTATTACAACGTTGAGTATAATGGGGGAGGTATCGCTGATGTCTGCTGACCGCAGACGCGTATTGCGGTATTGCACATGAGCCGGGAACGGAGGCTTTACCGGAAAGACAACGTTATTACCTGCTTCAATTAGAAAGCGGATCGCGATGGAAACGAAAGGAGGTGAGCATAATATCTCGGCTTGACCCGGCTAACCGGTTTTTGCAAGCGCTTACGAACTCCGATTCATTCATCATCCCAATCTAAAAGGAGGAGAAACAATGTTAAAGCAGATGAAGAGGTCGATATCCATGGTATTAAGCTTTTCGATGGCAGTCTGTCTAACGACAGCGATATCATCCGAGCGTACGGATGCCGCTGTAACGGTTCCCCCATTCTCGTCTTTGCAAAATAATGCGAAGCTGCCCGATCCTTTCTTGTTCTTGAACGGCACGCGCATGACGCAAGCCGATCAATGGTCGTCCCGCCGCGATGAGATCAAGGCGCTGGCCGAGGCCTTCCAATACGGCGTCAAGCCGCCGAAGCCGGATGCGGTCACCGGCTCGTACAGCAACAACAACATTACCGTAACAAGCCGGGTGGGCACCAAATCCGTCTCCTTCACCGCTTCGATCACGTATCCGAGCACGGGCACGGCGCCGTATCCGGCCATTATCGGAATCGGCATGTCCAACCTGAACAATACGGCATTTGCCCAGCAAGGCGTTGCCGTCATTAACTTGCCGAACAACGATATCGCGGATCAGACGAATGCAAGCTCCCGCGGCAAAGGCAAGTTCTACGATCTGTACGGCAGCAATCATTCGGCCGGTGCCATTATGGCATGGGCATGGGGCGTCAGCCGGTTGATCGACGCCTTGGAAACGACTCCGGGCGCGAGAATCGACGCTACGCGGTTAGGCGTAACGGGCGGTTCCCGCAACGGTAAAGGCGCATTGGCGGCCGGTGCATGGGATGAGCGGATCGCCCTGACGATTCCGCAGGAGCCGGGCGCAGGCGGCTCCTCAAGCTGGCGGATTAACGAAAGCCTGCTGGCATCCGGCCAGAACGTGCAGACAGCGTCGCAGATTGTGACAGAGAATACGTGGTTCACGAATTCCTTCTCGCAATTCGGCAGCCAAGTCAACAAGCTTCCGTTCGATATGCATTCGATCGCCGCATTGGTCGCGCCACGCGCGCTGCTCATTATCGAAAATTCCGATTACGACTGGTTAGGGCCTAGCAGCGCTTATCAGAATGCCATGACGACGCATATGGTATGGGAAGCGTTAGGCATTCCGGATCGTATGGGCTTCTCGATGGTGGGCGGCCACGCTCACTTGTCGTTCCCTGCTTCTCAGCAACCGGATGTAAACGCTTACGTTCAAAAATTCCTTATCGGCGGCGGAACGGCCAACACGAATATTATGAAGCAGGATAAAGGCTATGTCTTTGATAAAGCCAGATGGGTGGACTGGACGGTTCCGTCGTTCGGCTCGACGCCGCCAACGAATCCACCGACGAATCCGCCAACCAATCCACCGACGAATCCACCGACGAATCCACCGACGAATCCGCCAACCAATCCGACCGGCAACCTGGTTGTACAGTATAAGGCGGGAGATACGAATGCGACCGACAGCCAGATCAAGCCGCATTTCAATATTAAAAATACCGGCACGAGCCCAATCAGTCTGAGCAATCTCAAGCTGCGCTATTACTTCAGCAAGGACGGCAACGCGTCGGTATCCGCATGGATCGATTGGGCGCAGATCGGCGCAAGCAACATTACAACTACGTTCACGGACACTTACGTGGAGCTAGGCTTCACCTCGGGTGCCGGCTCTATCCCAGCGGGAGGCCAGACCGGCGATATCCAGTTGCGGATGGCGAAGTCGGATTGGTCCAACTTCAACGAAGCGAACGACTACTCGTTCGATCCGACCAAGACGGCTTACACGAACTGGGATCATGTCACCCTCTATCAGAGTGGAACGCTTGTATGGGGCGTAGCGCCTTAATGCGGAAGCAACTGAAATCGTAAATGGAAGAAGAGCAGCTTGCCGTTAATTGACGGCGGCTGCTCTTTGTCGTCAGGCAATGCCCGTACGGTATTCTCTCCTGCCAGCCGTAGGTGGTATAATTTGGGCAATCGCTTATTGTTCGCCGTTCTAGCGGATTGGCCACCAAAGATTGAATGTCGAGAGGATGGATAGATATGAACGAATCGGCTGCTCCATTATACGAATACAACGTCTGGGCTAATGAACGGGTGCTGCAGCATCTCGAATCGCTGCCTGCCGACGTGTTCCACCGGGAGGCCGATCTGGGCTTCCGGTCGATTGCGGAAGCGATCGGTCATCTTGCTGCCGCCGATGAAGTCTGGTTTGCGCGAATGCAGGAGAAGGATGCGCCTCCGCGGCCGACCAAGCCGTTCCGCGACATCGATGAAGCCCGGCGGCATATGGACGAATTGCAGACGCGGATTCGTCAGTATTTGTCCGATATCGATGCCCGCAAGATTGTAGCCTACAGCAATGCGGCGGGACAATCGTTCCGCAATTCAATCGCTGAGATCGTTCAGCAAGTCGTCAATCACGGCACTTATCATCGCGGCAATATGACGACGATGCTGAGAAGCTTCGGCTACAGCGGGACGATGACCGATTATATCGCTTATTTATGGACGCATTGAAGCCGGATGGCTGCGTTGTTTGAGTATGCATGCAATGAGCATTTATTCCGGGTGGGGAGGTAGAAGATATACTGCCGCTGCTGTCGACGGAATGTCCGCCGCTTGATGGGTCGGCTTCTTTAAACTCGCCGTTTTGGCGGGTTTTTTGTTTATTTACAGGGATGCTGGAGTGGATAATCGCCCATGCGTCGTATTTAATGAGAGCACGAGTCGCGGCGGACGAATAAGTGTCGATGAGGGTGCTTAGAGCGGCGGACAGTCTGCGGCGCACGGAGTAAGGGTCTCGGAAAGTTACTTACGGGGCATGAACAAACGGGGGGTGGTGGATGTACGCG
>Ga0160492_100055_pt1 | contig 145457 bp, 110 predicted proteins | sample DID2MG_FD_108258 | JGI IMG/M metagenome (GOLD analysis project Ga0160492, IMG submission 108258) | Enriched soil microbial communities from UW Madison campus, WI, USA - DID2877_E24_FP2 MG | ecosystem: Environmental > Terrestrial > Soil > Unclassified | place: USA: Madison, Wisconsin | collected... | reverse complement strand
CTTTTATGGATGACCTGTGTGCAGGGCCAGAAAGATCTTTCCAACCGTGGAAAGGAATTCTGGGTGAGTTATCCGTTCAACTGGTTTTTTGAGAATGGTAACTCCCAGGAAATGGTGCTGTATTTCAGTGCGGAGGAGGATGCGGTTGTGACACTTACCTCACATGTTGGCGCCAATACCTGGACGCGTACCTATACCGTACCGGCCGGTACGGTAACGATCTCCGATTACATTCCCAAATCAGGTTTGTATGACAGCCGTCTGTATGACTTTGCTTATCCCGCAGGTAATGGCGGACAAGGTGTTTATAACAAGGCTATTCATATCGAGAGTACTACACCCATCGTGGCTTATGCACACTATATCGGCAGCGCTACATCCGGTGCTTCGATGTTGTTTCCTGTGGAAGCATACGGGTATGTGTACACTACACTGAATAATAAAAACTTTTATGGAAGCCAGCCGGCCAATACGTATTTCTATGTAATGGCCTCACACGATAATACGGTTGTGGAGATTACTCCCAAAGTGCTTACCCGCTCTGAATTACCGGCGGCACCAGGTGGACGACCCGCGGGTGCACCCTTTACAGTGACATTGAACCGTGGACAATCATTCCAGGCCATTGCGCGTGTAACGGCCGGAGACCTTACGGGTAGCAAGATCAGAAGTATTGCCAACTCGGCGGGGGTTTGTTATCCCATTGCTGTATTTGCCGGTACCAGCCGTACCGGCCTTGCCTGTTCGGGCAATGGTGGCAGTGGTGACTTTATCATGCAGCAGTGTTTCCCCTCGCAGGCATGGGGTAAAAGATATTTTACTGCGCCGACAAGTAATTCAACAGGAGCAAACAGCTTCATGACCAATATCTACCGGATCCTGGTGAAGGATCCTACCACGGTAGTAAAAAGAAATGGTGCGCAGATTCCTATAGCCACGCTCATCGGAGGCGATTATTACGAATACAATTCCGGTACTGCCGATTACATTGAAGCCGATAAACCCATAATGGTCGCACAGTATATGCCTTCTACCGGCGGCTGTCCCAACACAAGTGGTGATGGCGATCCGGAAATGATCTACATCAGTCCGATTGAACAAGCGACCAAGCGCGTAGGGTTTTATAGAAACGATGAGGAAAATATCAATACCAACTATCTCACGCTCATCATTCCAAACGATGGCACAGCGCTATCTTCTCTGCGCATCGATGGTGATCCGCTGAGTGCGATACCCGCCGTACAAAGGCATACTTATACCCACCCGCAAAACTCAAGATATACTGTGGTGGTAAGGCGCTGGCTGGCCAGCAAATCGCAATCCGTCGTTTCCAGCGACTCCGCCTTTACTTCCATTACTTACGGCATTGGTTCCGTAGAGAGTTATGGCTATAACGGCGGTACGCTCATCAATAACCTGAATGCGTACAGTTCCATTCAAAATCCGCTCGATCCCACACATCCGCAACATGAATTCACCTGTGAGCGGACACCGGTAACCATTTCCGCACTCATGGCCTATCAGCCCACACGTATGGAATGGAAAATCAGTGCGCTCGCCGGTATCGTTACTCCTGCTGCCGATGTGATCGACAACTCGCCTACTTCTACAGGCACACAATTGGTGAATGGCGTTACTTACTACAAGTATACCTTGCCCGGCACCTACCTGTTCAACACACCTGGCGAACACGAGATTCCGATCCTGGCTACACACCCCAGCATCGAGAACTGTAATAATACCGAAGAGGTCAAAATTTATATTGAAGTAAAACCGAAGCCTAAAGCTGATTTCTCCATCGATCATCCGACCGGGTGTTCACTCGATACGGTTTTCCTGCATGCAGTTAATGCTACCAGCGACGGCTTCACATTGAATACCTGGAATTGGTCTTTCCCGGGCGGCGCTACTACCACGGGCAAGGATACCTTACATGTTTTTGCAGCCGGTGCTGCGCAGCCGGTTACCTTGTCTGTTGTTACGGCAGAAGGTTGCGCTTCAGATACCACAAAAGATATCACCGTGTTCGCTCCGCCGGTTTCAGCTGTAGCCGTAGCTCCGCCTGTTATCTGCGAAGACAATACGGTTAATTTTACACCCACTGCCTCTTATGCCGGACCTGTTGCGGTCAATGGCTGGTATTGGAATTTTGGAAATGGCAATACGTCTGATCTGACTACTGCTACCCCCGCAACAGTTACTTATCCTGATTATGGTGCTTACACCGTTAAACATGTGGTGCGTGTTAGCCCGCTCTGCGTAAGTGACACCGTTGAAACAGTTGTAAACGTTCATGCCAAACCCCGCGTTGATATTGCTTATCCAGCTGGCTGTTTACCCGTAAGCGGTGAAGTACAGTTTACCAATAACACCGCTACACCCGACGGGCAGACACTTATCAGTCACAGTTGGAACTTTGGTGATGCCAATGCCACACCAGCCAACCCGAATACATCTGCCGCGGTAAGTCCTACACATATTTATACGGCCTTCGGTAACTATGACATCAATTACATCGTTACCAGTTCGGAAGGTTGTGTCAAAGACACGGTCATCAAAGCCACCTTTAATGTTTCGCCGGTGCTCGATTTTCCTGCGGTGACTGCGGTGTGTGAAAACCAGGCGGCATTTGCCCTTCCTGCTGTGACGGTTACCAATGGCGTTCCCGGTTCAGGGGCATTCAGCGGTGCGGGTGTGGATGCATCGAACGGAACATTCAATCCTGCAACAGCGGGTGCAGGTTCGCATATCGTTACTTACACCTTTACCTCAACAGCCAATTGCGTGATCACGGCTACCCGTACGATAGTGGTACATCCACGTCCCACGGCGGCATTTACCATTCCGGCTGGCGCCTGCCTTCCTGCAAGCGGACAGGTAACTTTCGATAATACATCCACCATCGTTGGAGAAGATCCGGCTACGCTTACATGGTCCTGGAATTTCGATGATCCTGCAGCTACACCGGGTAATCCCAATACGTCAACAGCTTTTGAACCTTCCCACAATTTCCAGGAAGGCAGCTATGATATCAGTCTTGAAGCCGTTTCACAAAACGGGTGCAGGCACACCGTTACACGCACGCAGGCCTTTGCACTCACACCGGTGGTGACCTATCCTGCGCTCGCTGGTATCTGCGTCAATGAGGCCGCCGTTTCCGTCGCTACCGCTACAGCCACTGTCGGAGGAGTTCCACAGACCGGCGGTACTTACAGCGGACCCGGCACAACGGCCGCAGGTATGTTTGATCCTGCTGCTGCGGGTGCCGGTATACATACCATTACTTATTCCTTCACTTCTGCGGGTGGTTGTCCTTCAACCGCTACCAGTACTATTCAGGTATATCCCAAACCGGTTGCCGCCTTTACATTCCCTTCAGGATGTCTGGCAGCAGATGGTTCCCTGCAATTTACCAGTACCAGCACCGGTGCTACTTCATGGGCCTGGATGTTCGACGATCCGAATGCAGGTTCCGGTAACGACAATACATCGGCGTTGGAGAATCCGGTACACCGTTTCCGCGAAGGCACCTACGATATCGAGCTGGAAGTGGGGTCGGCTGATGGTTGCCGCGACAAGACAACCGTACAGGCAGTGCTTGGTGTAACACCAGTGGTTACTTATCCAGCGCTGAGTAATGTATGCGAAAGCGCTCCGGCCTTCTCCATTGCATCCGCGACCGCAACGGTTGCCGGTGTAACGCAGACCGGAGGCACTTATAGCGGTCCCGGTACAACGGCCGCGGGTATGTTCAATCCTGCCACTGCCGGTTCGGGTACGCACACCATTACTTATTCCTTTACTTCTGCAGGTGGTTGCACTTCAACAATCACCTCCACCATCAATGTATATCCGCGTCCGGTTGCTTCGTTTACGGCAACGCCGGGTGTATGTCTCAACGATGATGTTACTTTCCAGAGCACATCAACGATCAGTTCGGGTGCTATCCAAACATGGAACTGGAACCTGGGCAATAGCTCCACGCCGAGCTATACGAATGATGCTCCTTTTGATGTAACGTATGCATCCGCCGGCAACTATACGGTACAACTGACAGCAGTGAGCGATCAGAACTGTACCAGTCTTCCGGTAAGTCAGACGATTACGGTGCATCCTTTACCGGTAGCCTCCTTTACCCCGCCGGGTGATATCTGTTTGCCGGGCAGCGCCTCCTTTACCAATACCAGCACAGGTGCGGCAACCTATCTGTGGAATTTTGGTGATGGTACGGGCACATCAACTGTTAAAGATCCATCGTACACATATGCAGGTGCCGGAAGCTATCCGGTAACACTCACTGCTTATTCTTCCTTCGGATGCGAGCATACCAGCGCGCCGGTGGTCGTAGATGATTTTTATGAAAAACCGGTAGCCGGCTTCACGGTTAATCCTGCAGAGCTCTGCCAGGGAACCAATACAGATTTCATTAACCAGAGTGTCAGTAACGGTGGTACTCTTACTTCGTGGAAATGGGATTTTGATGACGGCTCTCCGGTATTCACTGCGGCCAATCCGGTTAAACAATTTGCCAACCCTGGAACCTATGATGTCACGCTTACCGTGAGCAACAATGCAGGTTGTGTATCCGATCCGTTTGTACGCACCGTGCGTGTACACCTTCAACCGAAGATCGACGCGGGACGTTCATTTGTAGTGCCAATGGGAACGCCGGTCCGCTTTGAGGCTACGGCCAACTCTCAGTCACTTACATTCAACTGGACACCGGCTGCGGGATTAGACAATGCAACCATTCTCAATCCGACGGTAACGGCAAATGCGGATCAGGTGTATACGTTGACGGCAACAGGAGACTATAACTGTACTGCAACGGATGAACTGACGGTGAAAATCCTGAAACCGATCAGGGTGCCCAACGTGTTCTCTCCGAATGGTGACAACATTCACGACCGCTGGCTGATCCCGAACCTGACGGATTATCCTGGCGCAACTGTGGAAATCTTCAACCGCTATGGTCAGCAGGTATTTTACAGCGTAGGATACAGCACTCCGTGGGATGGCACATACAAAGGCAAAGACGTACCTGTAGGAACTTATTACTACGTGATCAAATTGGAAAACGGATTTAAACCACAAACCGGATCAGTAACCGTGATCCGCTAAGAAACAGAGCATCATGAATAACCAACCGGGATGTTCGTCCAAAGGCGTCCCGGTTTTATAAAAACAACGACAATGAGAAAATTTTACCGGCTTGCGATGTTGTTATGGGTAATGGGCGGCAGTTTCAACCAGCTGCATGCGCAGATTGATCCGCACTTCACCCAGTATTATGTGTACCCGGCATGGCTCAATCCTGCATTAACAGGCGCTTTCGACGGACAGTACAGGGTTTCCGGCATCTACCGGAACCAGTGGGGAAATATCAGCAGTCCGTTTTCGACACCGGGCATTTCGCTCGAGTTTACCACTGAGAAGAACATCAATGTCGGGGTGAGTGTTTTGAATCAGACTGCCGGCAATGGCGGTTACAATTACACGACTGCTTACGGTAACGTATCTTATACCGGTGTACGCTTTGGTCGCAATGAAACGCAACGTATCACCTTCGGTATACAGGCCGGATTGATCCAGCGCCGCTGGGACCGCAGCAAACTTACTTTCGGCGACCAGTGGAATCCGATCACCGGCTACAATCCCAGCAATGCTTCACAGGACCTGATCACCCGCACATCTGCCGGTACTTTCGATGTAGGCGCGGGCATCATGTACTTCGACGCGGAGCCGGGTAAAAAAGCAAACGTATTTGCAGGTTTTTCAACCGCACACCTTACACGTCCCGAGGACAAGTTCAGCGCCAACGGCGAAGGGAAAATTCCGATGCGTTATACGGCCCATGCGGGGGTGCGCCTGACCATCAATGAAATGTTCAGCCTTACACCAAACCTGTTGTACGCACGCCAGGGAACAGCGCAGGAAAAAATGGTAGGCGCTTATGCCACTTACAAAGCAACATCCGAAGTAGACCTGATGCTGGGTGCCAACTACCGTTTTGAAGATGCGATTTCACCTTTCGTCGGTTTTACTTATAAGAACATGGTGCTGGGTGCAAGCTATGACATCAATACATCGGATTTAGGTAAAATGGCGAATGGTGCCAACAGCTTTGAAATATCGCTTACGTTCATTGGAAGAAAAGCGACCAAGACACCGGAAATCGAATTTGTCTGTCCGCGTCTCTGATGCTGTTTTGCTATCACCGTTCACAATAACAACTATTCAAACAAGTAACACTACATACGGATGAAAAAACTACTCTTTACTGCTGCGGTGTGGATGCTGGCTATGACAGTGCACGGGCAGTTTGTGTACGATTACCTGAATGCTGCCAATAAATATTTTGAAAAAGGCGATTACTATTCGGCGGCTCAGTATTATGAAAAATATTTTAATACCGGTAAAACAGGCGGCCGCCAGGAGTTCAGTCCGTATACCCCGCAGACCGTTTCTGCCAAAACAACGGCCAAACCCACCAACCAGGAAGTTGGTATCTGGCGGATAGCCGAAAGCTACCGTATGCTGAATTATCCTGCCAAGGCAGAACCTTACTATCGTCAGGCTTTGGAGATAGGCGCAGATAAATTTCCGCAGGCCGCTTATTATCTCGGTACGATGTTGCGCGCATTGGAGCGCTACGAAGAAGCCGAAGCGACTTTCAAAAATTTTATCAGTACCTATACCAATGAGGACGCTTACCGCAAGGAAGCGCAAAGGGAGATTGTTAATCTTCAGTTTATACAAGCGCAACTGAAAAAGAAAGACATCAAGTATTACACACTGACCAAGGCACCTGCCGATCTCAACACACTTGGCGGAAGTTATGCGCCGGTTTGGGTAAACAACTCATCGCTTTATTTTACCTCCACACGCCCGGCTGACAGCAGCGAAAAGAAAAAAGATTACACGAATAAAATTTATGAAGCGGCTTTCACTGAAACCGGTATCACTGGTGTGACCAAAGTAAACATCAATCAACCCCGTGACATCGAGCAGGGCGTAACAGCCGCTACCCCGGACGGACAAACCTTGTTCATCACCCGCTGGACAGGCACTGGCGCCAAAAAACAAGCAGCGATTTATTCATCTGTAAAAAATGCCAACGGCTGGAGCGAACCGCAAAAACTGGATGCATCGGTTAACGAAGCAGGATCCAGCAGCCAGGAACCTTTTGTAACGGCTGATGGAAAATATCTTTTCTTCTCCAGCAATCGTGCCGGTGGAAAAGGCGGATTTGATATCTGGTATGCCGAACTCGATGCAACCGGTAAACCCGGTGTGCCGGTGAATGCAGGTGATCAGGTGAACACATCATATGATGACCAGGCACCTTACTACCATGAGCCTTCCAAAGCACTGGTATTCTCAAGCAAAGGAAGGGTAGGTATGGGAGGATTTGATTTCTTCCAGAGCAAAGGAGCTATCGGACAATTTGAAGAAGCACAGAACCTCGGCTATCCCGTGAACTCTGTGAAAGACGATATTTATCTCGTGAGCAAGGGCGGACCGAAGAACATGCTGGAAAAGATCCTGCTGAGTTCGGACCGTGATGCAGCCTGCTGTCTCGAATTATTTTACCTGCAAAAAATCCGTCCGCTGCGCCAGATCTCCGGCAAGGTTGTTTCCTGCGATGGCAGCAAACAATTGCCCGGTGCTACGCTCGCGGTGATCGACACGGTTTCCAATACAACTGTTTACAACGCCACGATCGGTGCGGATGGTACGTATCATTTTACCCTGGAAGATTATCAGCCGCTGAAAGTAGAAGCATCGGCGCCCGGCTTCCTGACCAACTCGATCCGTATGCAGGTGCCGGCCGATATTGAAGAAGAAGGTATTACCAACCCCGTTCTTTGTTTGTTGCCTGAGCCGCCTAAAGTAAACGAATCATTCATCGTAAGAAATGTTTACTACGAATACGACAAATCAGAAGTGAAGCCCGAGTCTTATCCCGCGCTGGACGAATTGGTACGTATGATGGAAACCTATCCTGAGCTGGAAATTGAAATCAGTGCGCACACCGACAGCAAGGGTACCGACAAGTACAATCAGAAACTTTCTGAAGCACGTGCACGCAGCGTAGTTGCTTATCTCGTTGCCAAAGGTGTGGCCGAAAGCCGCCTGAAGTCGAAAGGTTATGGCGAAGCCCAGCCAATTGCTCCCAACACCAATCCTGACGGAACAGATAATCCTGACGGACGCGAGCAAAACCGCCGCACCGAGTTCAAAGTGCTGAAAAACTAACCTGGCAGTCCCGGCCGGCCATTGGCCGGGACGCTTTTATAAAACCCGGAATTTGTGATGAAGAAGCTGTTAATCCTTGGAAGCTGTGTGTTGATTGCTTTTACAGCACGTGCCCAGCAGAAACCGCATTATACACAGTATATACTTAACCAGTATATCGTGAATCCCGCGCTCACAGGCATTGAGAATTATACGGACATCAAGTTGAGTCACCGGCACCAGTGGACAGGTATACAGGACGCACCCGTGACCAGTTATCTCACGATCCACGGGCCGATAGGAAAAAAAGATTACCGCACTACGGCTACCTCTTTTGAAGTGCCGGGGGAAAACCCGCGCGGAAAACAATACTGGCAGGATTATACTTCGGCGGAACCGCACCATGGTGTGGGGTTGCAGGTGATCAATGACGTTACCGGCCCGCTCAGTAATTTTTCTGCGTATGGCACTTATGCTTATCATATCGGTCTTACACCGCGTACAAGCCTGTCGGGCGGATTTGGTGCAGGCATCAGCCGTATCAGTCTCGATGCCGAGAAGCTGGATTTCGGATCAACAGTAGTTGATCCCGCTGTGTATGCGCAGAATGGTGTACTGAATAAAACCCGGTTCGATATGATGGCGGGATTATACCTGTATTCGCCGGATTACTTCATCGGGTTGTCTGCACAACAGATCGTACCGTCGAAAATTGACTTTTCAAATAATGCCATCCGCCCGAAAGAAGGCAAGAGCGTGCCACACATCTTTGCTACGGCGGGTTACCGGTTCCTGGTAGGATATGATTTCAACCTTATTCCCTCCATCATGGTGAAATATATCAACCCGATGCCTACGCAAATAGAAGCCAACGTAAAACTGCAATACCAGGATTTTCTATGGGTAGGGGCAGGCTACCGTTACAAAGATGGTTTCAACGGCATGCTGGGTGTAAATGTTTCCAATACGGTGAATGTGGGTTATGCTTATGATTATACCACCTCCCGGTTAAATAATTTCAGTAAGGGTACGCACGAGATCATCCTTGGTTTTTTACTCAACAACAAGTATGATGACTCCTGCCCCCGGAATGTTTGGTGACGTTAAGTGTATGTAGTCCCTTTAAAGAGAGCCTCCGGGCTCTTTTTTTGTGTCATCAGCCATTATGCTAACTTTGCCGCAATTGACGCATGAAACATTACCTCATCACCGGCGGAGCCGGTTTCATCGGAAGCAACCTCATCAAAACGCTGTTGCAGCGCACCGAACCTTTGCGCATTACCTGTATCGACAATTTTGATCCGTTCTATGCCCGGACTTACAAGGATGGCAACCTGGCGGAATTCAGCGCCGATCCGCGTTTTGAATTGCTGGAACTGGATATATCGGCCTTTACAGGGGAGCAACTGGCCGCGCGTATCGACAGCACTATCGATGTAATCGTACACCTGGCCGCCAAAGCCGGCGTACGGCCCAGTATTGAAAATCCGCTGGCCTATCAGCAGGCCAATGTGATCGGATTGCAGAATATGCTGGAACTGGCCCGGATAAAAGGAATTAAACAGTTTGTGTTTGCCTCCAGCAGCAGTGTATACGGTGTTAACGATCATTATCCCTGGTCGGAAGATGAGCAACTGATGCCGATCAGTCCTTATGCCAGCACGAAATTGTCCGGCGAAATGATGGGACATGTTTATCATAAACTCTATGGTATCCGTTTCATCGCGTTGCGGTTCTTTACCGTGTACGGCCCCGGCCAGCGTCCCGATCTGGCTATTCATAAGTTCACCAGGGCCATTAGCGCAGGAAAAGAAATTCCGATGTACGGTGATGGCAGTACCAGCAGAGACTATACTTATGTGGAAGACACGGTGCAGGGCATCATCGGGGCCATGGAGTATACCGGCTCGGGATTTGAAGTGATCAATCTCGGAAACAATTATACTGTTACACTTTCGGAATTAATAGCGGCCATTGAAACAGTGACGGGGAAAAAAGCCATCATCCGCCGCGAGCCGGAACAGCCCGGCGATGTGCCGCGCACGTTTGCCAACATCGGCAAGGCACAGGAGTTGCTGAACTATCATCCCAAGACGCGGTTGGAGGAGGGGTTGAAGAAGTTTTATGCGTGGTTCGTGAGTCGTCAATCGTGAATCGTGAATAGTGAATGACCTGATTTTTTACACCTTGGTTCGTGTATACACGAACCAAGGACCACCAGCCCGAGATTGGCTTCGGGAACCTTAACCAGCTTCAATCTTATTCACTGATTCACTCATTGAAAACAAATCCCCGGCCAGCGGCCGGGGATTTGTTTATTGCCTTAAAGTGCAAGACCTGCCAGTTCCAGGCTCTTCTTCTTCAGCTTACGGATCTCAACGGTTTCGATAACGGGATCAGGTGCGAGGATCAATGAGGTATTGTTTTCTTTCCACCAGCGCTGATCTTTCAATTCACGAAACCCGATCACGCCAACCAGGTATTTTCTTTCCTCCTGTGCATGCCATTCTTCAATCCACTCGAATTTTTCACGCGGAATATATTTCCAGTCGTCGAAACTCACATACACCCGCAGGTATACTTCTTCGCTCAACGTATGCGGCTGATGATGATACAGTTTCTTGTATTCGTATTTATATTGATAACGCAGCGCGGCAATATCACTGAGCACGGCAGATGCGGTAGGCAAACTGCCCGCACCTTTTCCATAAAAGAATTGTTTGTCGGCGAAACCACTTTCGATCACCACACCGTTGTATTCATTTTTTACAAAAGAAAGATGGTCGTCCTGCTTTACAAATTGCGGCAGTACAAAGGCGGCAACCTGACCATTCTGTAATTTCTGCGCCTGTGCTACCAGTTTGATCTGTTGGTGACGTGCCAGTGCAACCGCTGCATCACCGGCGTGGATGTTCTGGATGCCATTGAACAGAATATTTTCGGGAGGTGCTGTAATGCCATAAGCATGCGTCAACAGGAAGGTCCATTTATTCACCGCATCATACCCTTCTACGTCGAGCGATGGATTACTTTCAGCGAAGCCCAATTGCTGAGCGAGCAATAAGGCCTGACGGAAATCCAATCCTTCTTCAAACATTTTGGTGAGGATGAAATTGGTAGAGCCGTTGACGATCGCGCGGATAGAATGCAGCAGATCGTTGTCGTAATACTCTTCGAGATTGCGGATGACGGGGATAGAGGCGCAGGCGGCTGCTTCGTAGAGCAAAGAGCGGCCGGTTTGTTGTTGCAGCGCGAGCAATTCATCGAGGTGCTCCGCGATCATTTTCTTGCTGGCACTTACTACGTCTTTGCCATTTGTCAACGCTTCGGTTACAATGGCGAAGGCAGCGTTGGCATCATCGATCACTTCCACGATTACATTGATCTCGGGATCGTTGAGTAGAACGGAGCGGTCCGTAGTAAAGAGTTCTGCAGGGGCATTGCGTTGTTTCTCCGGGTTGCGGATGCACACTTTTTTCAGTCTGGCGCTGAGAGAAGGTGTTTGTTGTAATACTTTGTAAAGGCCTTCACCTACCACACCAAATCCGAAGAGGCCGATGACGAGTTGTTTATGCGTTTCCATGTTGCGAGTTGTTTTTATGCCTTTGTGCCCGTGGCATTACCGGTATTTATTGGTGACAATTTTAAGAGGCGATACATTTTCGGCACGGATGAATTTCTTCAGCGCCGTTTCTATTTTTTCATATTCAAGCAAAAAACCGTCGTGACCAAAATCACTGGAAATGCTCAGCAGATCGGCATCTTTGATATGATCGCGCAGGTATTCCTGCTCAGTAATCGGATACAATACATCCGAACGGATACCGATGACCAGTGCTTTTGCACGTATCTGCGATAACGCTTCTTCCACACCTCCGCGGTTACGACCCACATCATGACTATCCATGCTTTGTGAAAGACGGTAGTAACAAAGTGCCGTAAAACGGTTGGTCAGTTTCAACCCCTGGTAGCGTTGATAGTTATCGGCGGCATAACGCACATCTTTGGAGAGCGGAACAAAAGATTTGTCGCGCGGTTGCGTGATGCCGTAACCATTGTAATGGCGATAGGAGAGCAGGGCAATGGAACGTGCGGCGGCCAAGCCTTTTTGCCCGGCATCTTCACGTCTTTCCAGCCAGGTGCTGTCGGCTTCGATGGCCATGCGCTGCGAAGCGTTGAAAGCTACAGCCCATGGCGATAAAGCAGCATTGGTAACAATAGGAACAATGTATTCGAACAGGGACGGTTCTTCAATGGCCCATTCGAGTAATTGCATACCACCGGTGCTGCCACCGAGACCGATATGAATCCGTTCGATGCCGAGATGTAATCGCAGGTGGCGATAGGTACGGATCATGTCGCGGATCGTGAAAACCGGGAAGTCGCTGTAATAAGGTTCACCTGTTGCCGGATTAATACTCAGCGGTGAAATACTGCCATACGGGCTTCCCGGTTTGTTGACACAAATGATAAAGTAACGTTCGGGATCAAAGAACTTGCCTTCGCCCACCAGTCCCGGCCACCACTCGGCAGGACTGCTGTTGGCCGTAAGCGCGTGGAATATCCATACCACGTTCGACTTGTCTGCATTCAACTGACCGTAGGTTGTATACGCCAGGTGAAACGAAGGCAGGGAAATGCCCGATTCGAGTTCTAAAGGTTGTTCGTATCTGAATACAGATTCCATGATCAGGCTACAAGGTCTTTAGCGAAAACTTTAGAAAATGCCTGTTCGAAGTCGGCTTTGATATCGTCGATGTGTTCGATACCTACGCTGATGCGTACCAGGTTGGGCAATACACCGGATGCTTCGCGTTCGCTGTCGGACAACTGCTCGTGCGTGGTAGAGGCAGGATGAATAGCCAGTGTTTTGGCATCACCCACATTGGCAAGATGACTTACGAGTTGCAGGGAGTCGATGAACTTGCGGCCGTTCTCCACACCGCCACGGATACCAAACTGCAGCACACCACCGGCGCCACGTGTGAGGTATTGCTGTGCAAGCGCATGATAAGGGCTGCTTTCCAAACCGGGATACCATACAAACTCAACCTGATCGTGTTGTTCGAGCCACTGTGCCAGTGCGAGTGTGTTCTGCACATGCCGATCCACACGCAGCGACAATGTTTCCAGGCCTTGCAACAACAGGAACGAGTTGAAAGGGCTGAGGGAAGGACCGAAGTCGCGGAGACCTTCCACGCGTGCGCGGATAGCGAAGGCGATATTGGGCAGGCCAAGCGGGTTGCCTTCACCAAATACATCCCAGAACTTCAACCCGTGATAACCTTCGGAAGGTTCGGTGAACTGCGGAAACTTGCCATTTCCCCAGTTATAATTACCACCGTCAACGATCACGCCGCCGATGCTGCTGCCGTGACCGCCGATCCATTTGGTAGCGGATTCTACCACAACGTTGGCACCGTGTTCGAGCGGGCGGAAGAGATAACCACCGGCACCGAATGTATTGTCGACAATCAGTGGCAGATCATATTCTTTGGCAAGGTCAGCGAATTTTTTAAAATCGGGAACATTGAGCCGCGGATTACCGATGGTCTCGAGATAGATGGCCTTAGTGTTCTTATCAATATGTTGTACGAAGCTTTCAGGATTGTCGCCATCTGCAAAGCGTGCTTCAATACCCAGTCGTTTGAAAGCAACTTTGAACTGATTGTAAGTGCCGCCATATACGTAGCGGGTGGAAATGAAATTATCGCCGGCCTGGAGGATATTATTGAGGGCGATAAACTGTGCGGCTTGTCCCGATCCCGTAGCGAGTGCGGCAACGCCTCCTTCGAGTGCGGCGATACGTTTTTCAAACACATCGGTTGTCGGGTTCATGATGCGCGTATAGATGTTGCCGAATTCGCGAAGCCCGAAAAGGTTGCCGGCATGTTCAGTATTGTTGAACTGATAAGAGGTTGTCTGATAAATAGGAACGGCGCGTGCATTGGTAGTGGGATCGGCTTGTTGACCGGCATGCAATTGCAGCGTTTCAAAGCGAAGTGCGTTGCTCATAATAACGAGGTTTTTTATGTAAGTGAAAAGTTGAGGAAAAATGTTGCGTAACGATGTGCAGGGGTGACGCGCCCTTCCGGGGTAGAGTGTAGTATATGCCTTACGGCATACAACAAATACAACGACAACAAGCCAGTTGGCTGAAGAAAGAAATAATATTTCTGTTGTGTTGTTGCATGATGATTACTCTACTAAGATACTAGACATTTTTCCAGCTTCCCAAATTTTTGTTTGTTAAAATTTTTTAACCGTTAAAAATGAACAGGTGTTTGTTTGTATGGTGATGCATGTAACAGATGAAGACTCATAACGCTTCGTCATGGATGCAGTTCACGGGCAACGGTACAATAACCTGTTTTTACAATTTAATTGGGATCACTTGCAGAGAGGGGAGAACAACGGCCGGGTGGGCATAAAAAAAGCTCACCCGATAAATTCAGATGAGCTAATAATATTTTGCGGTGAGGCATTGTAGTAAAGCTTGGAATCTGACTTATCTGTCCCCGTTTCCGGGGTTGGAATTGGCACCTTTTCCTGGTAAAACCAGGAGAGGTTGTCAAGGCGTCTGCGGGCCATTACCCTCAGCCTTTCTTGATAAGTGATTGAAAGAACTGGAGCAAAGATAACGAGAAATATCATTCCACCAAAAAAGCATAAAGCCACCCGAAGGTGGCTCCATGACATTTGCTGAGCTGATAGACAATCTTTATTTTCCTCCGAAGCGATAGCCCAGGGAAATACCGAATACGGTGTTTTTAACTTTTGCGTCGCCGCCATAGGCGTTGGTGTTTACCAGGCCGAGTTGTGCATTCAGTTGTGCAGACAGGCGGTTGGCGAATTCATAACCAAACAATACGTTGGCTCCGGCATCGAAAGGCTTCGAGTAGAGACCGTCGTAGTTAAGCGGATTGTCGGGTGCATCTTCAAATTTGATGTCCACATCGTCGCCGTCATTGTTTTTAAATTTACCGGTAACGCCGTAAGCGAAGTATGGTCCGACACCCAGTAACAGGCGACCGGTTCCCAATACAGGCTTATACAGGAAGTTAACGGGTAATTCAATGTAGCCTAGACGATAGGTACCATCGATCAGGGCATCTTTGTCGGTTTTAGCACCTTTGAGTGAGAACAACAGTCCGGGTTGCAAATAGAAATCTTCCGCAACCGGAATTTCAGCGTTAACACCTGCATGAAATCCGGTGGTGATTCTGTTTTCCAGGTTGTCGTCGTCGGCATCTTTGCCGTTGAGATTGGAGAAGTTTACACCGGCTCTGATGCCGAAGGTAGTTTGTGCACTTGCGCTCATTCCCAGGATAGTTAATGCGAGGACGGGAAGGATTAACTTGATTTTTTTCATATTAAAATGATTGGTTAAAACGAAAATGAAGGAAGGCTAATAGTCAATGGTAATTAGTCAATGGTGAATCGTCAATGGTCTGCACGGCTTGTAACATGTTTTCGATACTTACAACTTATTACTTGAGCCTGAGACCTTACGCCTTCAACCTTATACCTTACTGTCCGGCTTCTTTCTGCGCGTCAGCTTTCATTTTTTCGTTGGCGGTGATCAGGAATTCCACGCGGCGGTTTTGTGCGCGGCCCTGATCGGTATCATTGCTGTATTTGGGTTTGGTGAGACCATAGCCGATTGTGCTCAGACGCTCGAGGGGAATACCACTGGCGCTGATATAGTTTGATACAGTTGATGCTCTTCTTTCAGACAATGCCTGGTTATATTTTTCCGTACCGCGGTTGTCTGTATGACCCTGGATCTCCACGTCGGTATCGGGATATTTTTTCAGGATTTTTACCAGATCGTTCAGGGTTGATTTGGCTGTCGCGGAAAGATCTGACTGGTCGAAGCCGAATAATACAGCGCTGCTGAATTCAACTACGATACCTTCTTCCACACGTTCCACTTTTGCACCAGGTACTTCATTTTTGATTTCTTCAGCCTGCTTATCCATTTTCTTACCGATCACTGCACCGGTAACGCCACCTACGGTTGCGCCGATGATGGCTCCAAGCGCAGTATTACCAGCCGCACGGCCGATGATACCACCTACCACTGCGCCGCCACCCGTACCGATAGCCGCACCTTTTTGAGTTTTGTTCATTGAATTACATCCGCCCAGGAAGAGGCCAGCGAGGGCAAGCGCCATAAAGTACTTGTTTACTTTTCTCATAATAAAAAAATTTGCGTTTGAAATGTCCTGGTTCAGGGGGCCAAAAGTATGCCAATGCAGAATGGGGTCGGTATTCCCTTGATTTAAAATGTGTTACACCGACTTGAAATCGCCGCTGGCAGTGGTTTAGAATTCAACGGGGCAAAAATAGCGGCACATTTTCATTCACCGATGCAAAGAAATCTTAAAATATTTTATTTGTTTTTTACGCGTCATTTGTTCATAAAAATAAAAGAGGCTGCATCTTTTCAGATAGAACCTCTTTCATTATTTGCTGTGTGATTTTTTCAGACAGCTATCTATATTCGTCAGTCGTGTGTTATTGCTGTGGCTGTGCAGGTGCTTGTGTGGCAGGCATGGCCTCGCCAGTGGCAGCTTCCGCAACGGGTTCCATGATTTTTGTACCTGTATATTTCCATGTTTTAGCTACAGGAGCTTTTTTAACAGGTTTCTTGGCTGTTTTCTTCGGAGCTGCTTCAGCTTCTGCCGCTGCTTTTTCTTCTGCTGTTGCAAATACGGCAGCAGGATCTTCTTCGTTGTATTTGGTGCCGAGTACAATGTTCACTGTGTTGTTGTCACGATCATAGATCAGTGTTCCTTCAGGAATTGTTTTAGCAGCAGCTTTTACAGGAGTTTTTGCTTTTTTACCGGCTGTTGCTTCTACAGCTTGTGTTTCTTCTACTACAGCTTCGTCAGCAGCGGGAGCTTGTGCAGGGATTTTATATACAGCGGGAGATTTTTTCAGGAATGCTTTTATTTTTCCCTGGGGAAGACCTTCAATCCATACAATGCCTTTGTTTTCAGGATCGATGGTAACGGTCAGGTCAACATTATTACCGTCTTTATCAGTTACTTGGTATTTACCAATAGCAGGGAATACTTTTTCAGTGGTCAGCGCGCCGGGCATGGGCAGCAATTCAGCAGACTTGGGTTTGTAGTTGGCATACACCTGTGCAGTGCTGGAAGGCATAGCGGTTGTAGTCAGTGAGTCTCCGGTCTGAGCCTGAGCAGCGCCAAACAAAAACAGGAAGGCGGCTGTATATAAGGCATTCTTTTTCATAGATTAACTATTTTAGATTTATTAAATAACCTGGTGTCGCACACACCTATTTAAATATTATGCCAAAAACCGGTTTTGGTGGATAACCTTCCGGATTTTTTCAAAAACAGTCTTTCCCATTTTAGCGGATTACGCCCTTTTTGTGGAGCTTTTGCGTAGTATCTTTGCACCTTTCCCTCCTTATATATTTATGAAGCAAACGAAAGAAAGTAGTAGCAAGCCGGCTGTTGGAGAGGCCATAGAAGTTTTTGGTGCACGCGTACATAACCTTCGCAATATCGATATATCCATTCCCAAGAATGAACTGGTCGTGATCACGGGCATCAGTGGCAGCGGCAAGTCGTCGCTCGCTTTTGATACCATCTATGCAGAAGGCCAACGACGTTATATGGAAACGTTCGGCGCTTATGCGCGGCAGTTTATCGGCGATATGGAACGCCCCGACGTCGACAAGATCACCGGCTTATCTCCCGTTATTTCCATCGAACAAAAAACAACCAACAAGAACCCACGCTCGACTGTTGGTACCATCACCGAAGTATACGACTTCTTCCGGTTGCTGTATGCACGTGTGGGCGAAGCTTATTCTTACAATACCGGTAAGAAAATGGTGAAGTGGAGCGAGGAAGAAATTGTAGCTGATATTTTTAAAAAATACGACGGCAAAAAAATCAGCCTGCTTGCGCCACTCATCCGCGGCCGTAAAGGTCATTACCGCGAATTGTTTGAAGATATCCGCAAGAAAGGTTTCCTGAAAGTCCGTATCGATGGAGAGGTTACCGACATCGTGCCCAAGATGCAGGTAGACCGTTACAAGATCCATGATATCGAGCTTGTAGTCGATCGCATGCAGGTAACTGATGACATGCGTACACGCCTCAGCCAAAGCGTGCAGTCTGCACTTAAGCTTGGTAAAGATTTATTATTCCTGCTGGTGAATGACCAGTCGAAAGTAGTACAATACAGCAAGCTGCTGATGTGTGAGGATACCGGTATTTCTTACGAAGAGCCTTCACCCAATTCTTTTTCCTTTAACTCACCCTATGGTGCCTGTCCCGTTTGTAAAGGCCTTGGTACAACTTTTCACGTGAATCATGAAGCGGTAATTCCGGATACCTCCCTCAGCATCAGCGAAGGTGGTATTGCTCCGCTGGGCGAAGAAAGGGAAGCGCATGTATACAAGCAGATGCAGGACGTAGCGAAGAAGAATAAAATATCGCTTACCAAAGCCATCAAGGATCTTCCCGCAGCGTCGCTGAATATTTTATTGTATGGAAATGCGGAAGGCAATGAGTCTGAAATTGATTTTGAAAATTACCAGGCAGACGCCGACGCGCCCTACGAAGGCATTATACATATGCTGAAGCGCTGGTTCAACAACGGCTACAGCGAAGGGCTTCGCGAATGGGCAGAAGGATACATGCAACTGATGCCTTGTGAATCCTGCGGCGGCGCCCGTTTGAAAAAAGAAAGTCTCTGGTTTAAAATAGATGGCCGCAATGTATCCGAACTCAGCGCCATGAACCTCGATAATCTTGCGGCCTGGCTCGACGGCATCGAGCTGCGCCTCGAGAACAGGCAAAAAACAATCGGTAAAGACATTCTCAAAGAAATACGCGAGCGGCTTCAATTCCTGCTGGATGTGGGATTGACTTATCTCACGCTGGACCGTTCTTCCAAAACACTGAGTGGTGGCGAGTCGCAGCGGATACGCCTTGCTACGCAGATCGGTTCACAACTGCAGGGAATCACCTATATTCTTGACGAGCCGTCGATCGGTTTGCATCAGCGCGATAACCACCGGCTGATCGAAGCGCTGAAGAACCTGCGTGATATAGGCAACAGCGTATTGGTAGTAGAACACGATAAAGACATCATGCTTGCGGCAGATCACCTGATCGATGTGGGACCGAAAGCCGGCCACCATGGCGGACAGATCGTCGCACAGGGGAAGCCATCACAGTTACTAAAACTTGATACGATCACGGCCGGTTACCTGAATGGTAAACGCCGTATTGAAGTGCCCGCCGAACGCCGCAAAGGCAATGGTAAATTCCTGGAGCTGAAAGGTGCCAACGGTAATAACCTGCAGAAAGTAAATGTGAAATTTCCGCTCGGAAAATTTATCGTGGTAAGTGGCGTAAGCGGAAGCGGTAAGTCTACCCTGATCAACGAAACATTATACCCGATCCTCTCGCATCATGCCTTCGGTACACGCATCACGCCGTTAGAATACAAATCGATCAAGGGACTGGAGCATATCGATAAAGTGATCGAGATCGATCAATCGCCCATCGGGCGCACACCGAGAAGTAATCCGGCAACCTATTGCGGATTCTTTACGGAGATCAGAACCTTATTTGCTTCGATACCGGAAGCTAAAATCCGCGGATACAATGCCGGTCGTTTTTCATTCAACGTAAAAAGCGGACGTTGCGAAGTATGCGAAGGAGGCGGTATGCGCGTGATCGAAATGAATTTTTTACCCGACGTATATGTGCCTTGTGAAAAATGCAACGGCAAACGTTATAACCGCGAAACGCTGGAGATCCGTTACAAAGGTAAATCGATCGCCGATGTATTGGAAATGACGGTGGAAGAAGCTGTGGAGTTTTTCCAGCCGGTGCCTTTTCTTTACCGCAAGATCAAAGTGCTGGAAGAAGTGGGGCTTGGTTATATAACGCTCGGCCAATCCGCAGTAACCCTGAGCGGGGGAGAAGCGCAGCGTGTGAAACTGTCGACCGAGCTGGCCAAGCGCGATACGGGCAAAACCTTTTATATCCTGGATGAGCCAACAACCGGTTTGCATTTCGAAGATATCCGTCATTTGCTGGATGTATTGCAGAAGCTGGTCGACCGCGGCAATTCGGTGCTGGTGATCGAACACAATATGGATGTGATCAAAGTAGCGGATCATGTAATAGACATGGGGCCTGAAGGTGGTGATGGGGGAGGAAAGCTATTGTTTGAAGGAACGCCGGAGGAGTTGGCGAAACATCCGGAGAGCCATACGGCGAGGTTTCTGAAGGAGGAGCTGAGGTGAATGGTGAATCGTGAATCGTCAATGGTGAATAGTGAATGGTGAATCGTCAATGGTGAATAGGGAATTATGCATTTATTTATAACTTAAAACTTATAACCGGCTGTTTAACTTAAAACGAAAAGGTCCGCTTGTGCGGACCTTTTGTATAGCAGGTAGTATTGGTTTAAAAATTGGAAGGCGGATTATTGGGAGATGTCGGATCGTCTTTTTTGATATCGGGCAGTTTTACGCGGCCCAGCATCCAGAGCAGACCGAGTACACCCGCTGCTAATGCAAGCCATACGCCAATGCCTGTGCTGACGAATTCACCTCCGTCTGCCGTTTGTATGCGAAGGAAAAAGATCAGGGCACCTGCCGCTATCGCAGCGAAAGAACCCAGCGCTATTTTTCGCGTGTTTTCATCAAAATCTGAGAGTTTGTTGCCCATCAGGCTCGCGACAGCTACGCCGGCCACACCTGCAAGGGACAACATACCCCAACTGCGGAAGCCATTGACCGAGGTCGAACCGAATCCTCCGAAACTAATAGATATCCAGGGAAGAATTAATGCAATCAGGCCAACAGCGGCCAGAATCAGCGCGTAGAGTTTGCGCTTGTGGAAATTGAGATTTTCCATAAACAAAGGTTGGGTTTAAGGTAATTCGCCTACTCATTGGCTTTTCGGCATCCGCCCCTGGAATGCGCCAGGACGTTAATGTTACTCCTAATGTAATATCATTTTTCCAGATATCATCAGACCGGAGCCGGAAGTTTATGAACACAGCACGAACAGGCAATAAAAAACCCGTAAGAGCAACAGGTAAAATCTTTTTTCGGAGTTTTTAGTTTTTCATCCGGATAAAGGATCAACCGCCGTCTTACGGGGCCTTAGTTATGGTATAAAAAGAACTACACTTGATTGATATCCCGGGGCGGCGGGCAGAAAGTATTTAATAAAATGGATTACAAATTAAGAGTACCAATAGAGAACGGATTAGGTTTATTCAACCAGGGTATCAGATTTTATTAAGGTTTCTGCTCCGCTTGTGCCGGGACAAAAAGTTGATGGTTTAATAATAAACCGGGCAGCGCAGTTGTTTACGGGCCCGTGCACCGGGACCTTTCTGGCTGTTGAGCTGTACACCGAAGCGTACCAGCGTTGTAAAGAACGCATCGTTGTCTTTGGGATCGCCACGCTGGAATGTCTGGATATTACCCGGGTTGGAAACCGCAGATGAATAAGTACCGCGATAATACAAACGGTTGGCACGGGCTGCATCCTGTGCAGATAAATAAGTGCTGAAATGAACAGGATCGATATAACCTGTGCTCACATCATCCACATAGTCGGTGAAAAGTTTACGGTGCAATACTTCAAGACCAACATACATGTTGTCTTTGATATAATACTTAAAGCCAATTCCCATCGGAATTTCCATCTGGATGAGGCTGTAAGGTTTGCTTTCGGGGTATTCAGCCATTCCCTGCCCTTCCAGCCGAAGCGGCTTGAGTTCCACCCATTCACCATCAAGTTGGGCTTTGGGATTGAAACGGAATGCGCCTATACCGATCACACCGTAAGGACGGAATTTGCCGGCCAGGCCTTCATAACGTTCAATGAATACAGTTGGATAAACTTCCGCTGCGAGGTAAGCTTCCCAGATGTTTGATTTAAAACTCAGGTTGCGTTGCAGACGATCCACTTCGGGGCCACCCTTATTCGGCGCATAAGCGTCATTGCCTTCTACCACTCCCTGGTTCAACGCAAAACGGAAAGCCAGGAAATCTGCGGGACTATAACTTACATGAATAGACTTGCCAAGTTTGATCAGCGGAAAATCGACGTCTTTAACAAACGATCGGCCAATGCCGGCGGATCCTCCGAGGTCGCCGAGAAAGACCATAGGACCGAGTCCTATACCAACTTCCCATTGACTTGTTTCTGAATAATTTTGGCTATTAACCCTGGTAGCGAAGGAAATAAGGAGCAGGGGTAGTACGATGGCACGCGCCATAAGTACAGCTTGCTTCATAGATATTAGATTTTTTCGGTTTCTCTTATTGGTTTCGACGCTAAAGTAGAGAAAGAAAAAATCTGCCAATAGTTTTGTTAATAAATTCTTGCAGATAACTCCTAAATCGAGTTTTTATACTTCGGGCTTTTACGATGGGCCCTGCTACGGATCAGGCTCTTGTCATTTCTATATGATCAATTCCATCTTCGTCATATACCTCGCCTGATTGCTCAAAGCCAAGGCTTTCGTAAAATTTTTTCAGGTAGAGCTGTGCACCGATCCGGATCGCACGTTTACCATATAATGCTTCCGTTACACGAATACTTTCTTCCATCAGTATCCGGCCCATTCCTTTGCCGCGTGCTGCGGGCGAAGTAACCACTCTGCCAATAGAAGGATAGCCATCATAAGAAAGATCCGGAGGCACGATGCGTGTACATGCCGCCAGATGATCCCCCTGCCAGCCGAGCAAATGATGACAGGGCTGGTCTTTATCATCCATATCCAGGAACACACATTGCTGCTCCACTACAAATACTTCAGAGCGGAGACGGAGAGCGGCATACAGTTCGTCAGGCGTTAGTTCCTGAAATGTTTTGAGTGTCCAGCGGATGGTCATTAATAATTGTATTTGTCTTTCCAGAGTTGTTTGAGGTAACGGCGGAGTTCGTCTTCCCGTGCATTTTTCCCCGGATCATAAAAACGCGTGCCCGATAATTCATCCGGCAGATACTCCTGCGCAGCGAAGTTATTGCTGTAGTTGTGCGAGTATTGATAGTTCTGGCCGTACCCGATGTTTTTCATCAGTTTGGTCGGCGCGTTGCGGAGATGCAAAGGCACAGGCAGGTCACCCTTACGCTGCACCGCTGCTATGGCATCGTTGATCGCCATGTAAGACGCGTTGCTTTTTGGTGAGGTGGCGAGGTACACCGCGCATTGCGAGAGAATGATGCGTGATTCAGGATGCCCGATTTTATTGACCGCATCGAAACAGGCGTTGGCCAGCAACAAGGCATTGGGATTGGCATTGCCCACATCTTCACTGGCGGAGATAACAAGCCTTCTGGCAATGAATTTTACATCTTCGCCGCCTTCGATCATACGCGCGAGCCAATATACCGCACCATTCGGATCGCTGCCGCGGATGGATTTGATAAAAGCGGAAATGATATCGTAATGCTGCTCGCCGCTTTTGTCGTACCGCGCTACTTTCTTCTGCGCTACATCCATCACCAGTTTGTCGGTAATAACGACCGGCTTGCCTGCGGCACCCGCTGATTCAATCACGAGTTCAAAAAGATTGAGCAGTTTGCGCGCATCACCTCCGGAAATATTAATGAGTGCACCCGTTTCCTGCAGGGTTACTTCCCGCTGAAGGAGCAGTTCGTCTTTTTCCAGGGCGGATTCAAGTAATTGTACCAGGTCTTTTTCTTCCAATCCTTTTAATACATATACCTGGCATCTGCTGAGCAGGGCGCTGTTTACTTCAAAAGAAGGGTTTTCGGTAGTGGCACCGATCAGCGTGATCGTTCCTTTCTCCACAGCGCCGAGCAATGCATCCTGCTGTCCTTTGTTGAACCGGTGAATCTCATCGATGAACAGGATGGCTTCGGGTTGCAGTTTGGCGCGTTCTATCACTTCCCGTACATCTTTTACGCCGGCGCTGATGGCGCTGAGGGTAAAAAACGGAACGTCCAGCGTATGGGCAATGATATTGGCCATCGTGGTTTTGCCGGTGCCGGGAGGTCCCCAGAGAATCATCGATGGCACTTTGCCTTTTTCGATGGCAGTACGCAAAATACTGCCTTTGCCGACCAGGTGTTGCTGTCCGGCAAGATCATCTAATGTAGTGGGGCGTATGCGTTCTGCGAGCGGGGTCATGCGTGCCTGCAAAGGTCACTATTTTTTCAATGCGCAGCGCCATTTTCCTGTTATTGCTGTTGCTGCGCCGGGAAAGGGGCGATGTATTCTTCGGGAACATCCTTTCCTTCGATCGTTTGCATCTGCACGTTGTTCATTTCTTCAAAGGTGTGCCCGTCTTCATAACCCACCGATACGTAGACGGAAAGCGACTGGCGGGCTGGCCCTTTGAATGTTCCCTTGACCGGCGTACAATCGTTGAAGTGGCGGCCGACGGCCAGTTTTACGTGATGATTGGTGACCCAAACATTGTTGGTAGGGTCGATGCCGCACCAGCCGCTGCCGGGGATCCAGGCTTCGATCCAGGCGTGGGTAGCGCCTTCGCCGCGCATGCCATTACGGTTTGGACAAATATATCCGCTTATATAACGGCAGGGGATATGCAGGTAACGCAGCAATTCAAGCATGGCATGGGCAAAATCCTGGCATACGCCGGAACGGTGTTCCAGTATTTCACTCACGGTTGTCTCGATGTTGGTAATGCCTTTGATGTATTTGAAATGGGAGAAAATAAAATGGCTGCAATTTTCTACGATGGCGGCCACAGTCATAACGGGAACAAAGAATTCGCTGACGGTGGCTTCCAGCGTTGACCGCAGATCGGCGGCTTGTAGCTGGGCGAGTTCTAAAAGACGCAGGTTGCCGGTTATTTCCTGCCGCAGTTGTTCGCGGGTAGCGGGATTGGCGGCAGGCGTTTCTCCGGTGCTGAGTGTGCGGATCACCATCCTGCTTTCGATCACCAGCTCGCGGTGCGAAGAGAGCAGGTTGAACATGCCCACCTGGTTGCCCCAATAGTCAGTGATGCCCAGTACTTCGGGATGTTCGGTGATATTGATCTGCTGGTGCAATACTTCCTGTTCGGTGCAGGCATAAGGATAGATCCGTATTTCGTTTACGCTTTCTTTTACCGGCCGGTCGTATTCGTATTTCGTAATGTGATGGATAGTAAAAACAGGCATGAAAGGTTCTTAGGCGTAAGAAAAATAGATCCTCGTTAACTGATTGGAAAATTCAACAAGATCCTGGCGCAGCGGGTACAAAAATCCCTGTACGCCGGTTTCCTGGATTGTGTTCAGGTCGGCAAATTCCACTTTGCTGCAGATTCTGCCAAAATTTTTTTGCAGCCGTTCACTTCCTTCCATTTTGGTATCGTCGATGATGAAGTCGAGGTAGCGGCGTATGCGGCTGAGCGAATAAATAAGTGAGCGCGGAAAATCCTGGTTAAACAAAATATGGTCGAGCACATTCATGTTGTGCAGGCCGCGGGTATATTTTTTTAAATACAATTCATAACCGGAAAGTGAAAGCAAGAGGTGTCGCCAGAATAAAATATCCTGCGCCGCTCCCAGCTCAAATTGAATTTTTCCGAAATGAGCGAGGCTGTTGTCGATGGTAAGAATACACCGTTCGATGAATTTCCCCAGGTTCATAAAATTCCAGCCCTGTCCGCGTGGCATGGTATTATCGGCCACGCCGTAATAAAGGGTGTTGCATTGATCCAGCCGGTCGATGATCTCGAGCGCCCGCAACCCCGTGATCTGTTGCGTTACGGTAGGTGCATTCACTACGTGATATAGCTGGTTGATCTCTTCCCATACTTCTTTGGTAATGTTGTCCTGCACACCGCGCGCATTTTCCCGCGCACGCGACACGAGTACGCGGATGGAGTTGATGTTGGATGGGTGGCAGATGAGGTAGTCCAGTGCGGTTTCCATCTGGCGTCCCAGTTCGAGTACTTCTTCCTCTTGTGTGGCGCCGCAGAGTTGCAGCACATCCCGCCAGGTGAAGTCGGCTTTTTCGCTTGCATCAAAAGACAGGATATAGCTGGTGCGGATAATGCGCGTAAGGCAGTCCGAACGTTCCATATAGCGGTTGAGCCAGAATAAAGAGTCAGCGATTCGACTTAACATGCGGAATAATTCAAAATTAAAAAGTCAAAATTCAAAAGGTCAGTTGTGAATGGTGAATAGTGAATAGTCAATAGGCAATAAATGGGTTAATCAAACGGTTAGTTACTGCCGGCTGTTCAATTGTCAAATTTTCAAATCTTCAAATTGCCAAATTCTGTATATCGGTTACAGATCCACCACCCAGGTATCCTTACTTCCACCTCCCTGCGATGAATTCACTACCAGCGAGCCTTCGCGGAGTGCCACACGCGTGAGGCCGCCGGGTACAATGCGGATGCCGGCCGGACCGCACAAGGCATACGGACGAAGATCCACGTGCCGAGGCTGCAGTTTGCCATCGATCAGGCAGGGAACGGTTGATAGTTTAATGATTGGCTGCGCAATGAATTCACGCGGTGTTTCGAGAATGGCTTCTTTCACGGCTTTCAATTCTTCTTCCGAGGCTTTGTCGCCCATTACCATACCATAACCGCCAGACTGATTCGTGCGTTTGATTACCATGTTTTCCATGTTGGCAAATACATGTTCGCGTGCCTCTCTGTCTTCCATACTGTAAGTGGGCACATTGGGCAGAATAACGTCTTCGTTGAGGTAATACTTGATCATCGCCGGTACGTAGGCATATACAGCTTTGTCATCGGCCACACCATTACCTACCGCATTCACGATGGCGACGTTTCCCTTCCGGTACGCACTGATCAGTCCCGGTACGCCCAATACGCTATCCGGACGGAATACCAGCGGATCGAGGTACTCATCGTCGAGGCGGCGATAGATCACATGCACCTGCTGACGTCCGGCTGTCGTTTTCATATATACCTTATGATTGTCTACCACCAGGTCTCTGCCTTCCACCAGTGGAATACCCATCTGCCGCGCGAGAAAGGTATGTTCGAAATAAGCAGAATTATAAACGCCCGGTGTGAGCAGTGCCATAGTGGGATTCGATAAATGTCCCGGTGAAAGACTACCCAGGATTTCATGCAGCAGCAGCGGATAATTGTTGATCATCCGTGCGCGGCTGGCGGTTAGCATACCCGGGAAGATCCGCTTGGTTACTTCGCGGTTTTCCAGCATATACGACACGCCCGACGGTGTGCGCAGGTTGTCTTCCAATATATAAAACGTACCATCCTGCCCACGTATGAGATCGATACCTGAAATGTGAATGTACAGGTCATGCGGTACGCGTACGCCATATACTTCGCGCGTGTAGTGCGGGCAACTGGCGATCAGTTCTGCAGGAATAATACCATCGCGGATGATCTGTTGTTCTGAATAGATGTCTTTCAGGAAAAGATTCAGCGCTTTTAACCGCTGTGCGATTCCCTGCTCGATGTGCCGCCATTCTGCACCCGTAAGGATACGGGGAATGATGTCAAAGGGAAATATTTTTTCAATGCCCGCATCATCGCTGTATACGGTAAAGGTGATGCCCTGGTTCATGAACAGCTCTCCGGCCTGTTTGTCTTTCTGCAGCAGCACTTCGGTCGACAACTGGCTGATGTCTTTGAAGACCTGGCCGTATTGGTCCCGGATATGTTCACCGGTACACATTTCATCCCATGTCCCGGCATACGGGAGGTATTGCTCAAATAATTGCGTTCCGTTCATGACAGTCAGTTGGCGATAAAAAAAAGGTTGCCTCACATCAATGATGTGTGCAACCGTTGTATCGAATATACTGATTCCGTTAGTAAAAACGAAACCTGTTTTTTATCAGGGATTGTGTATTTGCAGAAATGCCGCAATCTTCAGGTAGGAGTCGGTGGCATTGGGATCGCCCCACCCATGTCCTTCATTGGGATAAAATACATATTGGTTGGCAACGCCGGCCGTATTCAGTCTGTCGCGCAGTGCCGTTGATTGTGATGGCGGAACAAGATCGTCGATACCACCCTGTAATATCATGGTGGCGGAAGACTGGGCTGTTACATAATTGATCGGACTGCTGGATTGATAAAGGGTGGGATTGGACGTGGGCGTTCCGCCCAGGGCCTGTGGCAATAACAGGGCAGCGAGTGCGCTGTTATTATACAAAGCGGTTAAATCCGTGGGACCAAAGAAGTCAATAATCGCTTTGGGACGCACAGGGCTGGTATGTTTGTATCCCTGCAATAAAGCCAGGTGTCCGCCGGCGCTGGCGCCCAGGAAGACAAATTTTTCCGATATCTGGAATTGCTCACGGCGGTTGTAAATATATTCTATCGCGGCTTTCACGTCTTGTTCCTGGGCAGGAAAGGGATTGACATTGCCGGCCGCCGCGAGACGGTAATTGATATTAAAAATGGCATATCCGGGCAACAATTGCTGAACGCCGGCAATGCCCGCGGTAAAATCGCTTTTGTCACCACCGGACCATCCGCCGCCGTGGATCATTACCAGTACTTTGGTGGTGCTGCTGCTCCGTTGCGGAGGCAGGTAAATATCCATTTTTTGCTGGGCATGACTTCCGTAGGAAACATTGATTTGCGTGTCGGGCACGTTTTCGTTGTCGTTATTTTTTACGCAACTGGCAGCTGTCATTACAAGCACAAGCAGGGGCAGGAGTTTTTTCATGCAAAAGGTTTAGGTTGGAAAATTAGGTCCTTACAGAGCAAAAAAGCAAGAATTATTCCTGTTTTGGCCCGGCAGGTATGGTTTTAGTTCAGATATACGCGGGAACAGCGGTAAAATTGTGCGAAAGATGTTTTTTTTTAAGTCAATAGTGAATGGTCAATAGTTAATAACAAGTGGAGGTCCGCTTTCCTGGTTCGTGTATACACGAACCAGGGTGATTGGGTCTTGTGATGGCTGTTTTATTAAATATTTAAACTTATTCCCTTATACCTTACGCCATAATCCTTAAACCTTTTTTCGTATTTTGAAAATATGTTACTTAACGCTAGGGCCGGAAGAATAATTGCCCGGAGTCTGTTCAGTCTTTTTTTGGGGCTGCTCATTTCCGGAGGATCAAACGCTCAGGGGATCAGTGTAGAGGAAAATTATGCGCGTAACGCACCCGGTATTGCCATGGTGCAGGCCGTCTATTCTGCAACGGTTTATGCCAATAAAGTTGCCGTCAATGAACCCACGTTCAATCGCCTGGTTGATTCCGTGAAACGATTGGACCATGGCGGTGGTCTCTCCGGCGAACAAAAACTCGATATCGTGATCCGGGAACTATATGCCAACCCCATCCGTTATTTTTCTCCCACCACCGAATATTATACGCAGCAGCACCGCGTGTTGTCCAATGGCACCGGCTTCTTCATCACCGGTGAAGGCCATCTTATCACCAACTGCCATGTGATCGAACGGGACAGCGCCTTTATCCGCCGCAAATTTTTACTGTCTACTTTCCAGGAGGTAACGGATGCCAATATCAATGCTTTGGAATCGGCCTGGCAGATGACCCTGAGTGAAGAACAGCGCAACCTGCTCTATGACGTATATAGTTTTGTTTATTCCCGTATGTCGCCGCTGGTGCTGAACAACCTGCGTAAAGAATTGAATGTATTGTATCGTATCGACAACGGTGATGAACACATGGCGCGTATCAAAAAGCCGGCAGAGGTATTGATAAAAGGGAAGGCGATGCCCGGCAAGGATGTGGCCATTCTGAAAATAAATGATGTGCGCAACCTTCCGGTATTGCGTATCAGCAACAGCACCCAGCCGCGTATTGGCAGCCGCGTATTGGTATTAGGCTTTCCGGAACCTGCGGGCAACAACGTATTCCTGGCGCTTGATGCGGCTACAGAACCCACGTTGACATCGGGTGTGGTGAGCGCGGTAAAAAAATCAGTAGGAGGCTGGCCCGTGATACAAATGGATGCATTGATCGCGCATGGCAGTAGTGGCAGCCCCGTTTGCGATGAAAAAGGCGATGTGATCGGCCTGGCTACCTTCGGTTCACTCGAGCAACGCACCGGTACGCTGGCCAGCGGTTTTAATTTCGCCATACCCTTGCCCGTCATACAGGAGTTCATCGATTCCGTTAAAGTAAAACCGCGCGTAAGCCATGCGAGCCTGGTGTTCAACCAGGGACTGCAATTCTTCTACCAGAGTTATTACCGCAAGGCATTGAGCAAGTTTAAGGAGGTACTCAACATCAATGGTAATTATCCCGGCGTGCATCTGCTTATTACCGAGTGTGAAAAGCGCATGGCCGCGGGCGGGGACCGTCAATCATTCATCGAAAAGAATTTCTTCCGCATCATTGCCTTTGCACTCGTGATCGGAGGTGTTTATATTATCTACCGCCAGCGGAGACAATTACGCCTGTCAAGGGAAATGACTTCCTGATCATTAAGCGATACGCTGTAATTGCGTGAGACGATGATAAATGCTCTCTTTCGATTCGATCAACTGATCGTGACTGCCTCTTTCCACGATCTCACCATCCTGGAGGATAATGATTTCATCCGCTTCTTTGATGGTACTTAAGCGGTGTGCGATAACCAGCGTGGTACGTCCGCGCATCAGGTTGTTGAGCGCTTCCTGTACAGACTTTTCTGATTCGGTATCGAGCGCCGAAGTGGCTTCGTCGAGAATGAGAATGGAAGGGTTTTTAAATACCGCGCGGGCGATGCTCAGACGCTGACGCTGGCCTCCCGAGAGACGGATACCGCGGTCACCGATGTTGGTTTGGTAGCCGTCTTCGGTTTGTTCGATGAACTCATGCGCATTGGCCACTTTAGCGGCATAGATCACATCTTCCATTTTTGCATCGGGTTGTCCGAGTGCAATGTTGTTGAAAATGGTATCGTTGAATAGGATGATCTCCTGCGTCACAAAACTCATGTGACTGCGCAGGGATTCCATTGTATAATCTTTTACATTTTTTCCATCGATGAGCACCTCGCCACCGGTGGCATCATAGAAGCGGGGAACCAGGTCGGCAATGGTGGATTTACCAACGCCGGAAGGACCAACGAGGGCAATCGTTTTTCCTTTCTGCACTACCAGGTCGATTCCTTTCAACACAGTGCGGTCGGTATAACCGAAGGAGACATTGCGGAGTTCTATGCTTTCTTCAAAGGAAGTTAAAGGAACGGCACCCGGGCGGTCTGCCACTTCCACCGGTTTGTCGAGGATCTCGAGAATACGTTCACCCGCGGCTTGTCCCATCTGTATATTGGAAAGCGCTACTACAATGGCTTTAGCCGGACGGATTACCTGTGAGAAGATGGCAATGAACGCAATAAATGACCCTGCCTGCAAGCCGCCGCCTGGCGCCAGCACCAGCCCGCCGCCATATACAAGGATACAGGCCACCACCATCACGCCTGCTGCTTCCGAAAAGGCAGGTGCCAGTTCGCGCTTACTGAAAGAGGCAAGACTGGCCTTTCTGTAAAAATCATTTTCCTGTGAAAAACGCCGCAACACAAATCCGGTGGCATTGAAGGCGCGGATGATGCGCATACCCATCAATGTTTCATCGATAAGCGTGAGCAAGCGTCCGGCAGATGCCTGTACTTCTTTCGCTTCGCGTTTCAATTTTTTGGTAATGGCGGCAATGGCGACTGCAGATATGGGAATGATCAGCAGGGTGAAGAGGGTCAGCTTTGCACTGATGGCAAAAAGTGCTACGAAGTAACCGATCATTACGTAAGGTTCTTTGAACAACACTTCGATGGAACTGGCCGCGGCACCTTCGATGCCATACACATCGGTATTCAACCGGGAGATGAGATCGCCTTTGTGTTCTTTGGTGAAGTAACCGAGATGAAGACGATTGATTTTTTCAAACAGGGCTTCCCTCAATCTTTTTACCAGCAGCGTCCGCGCATTGATCATGCAACGTTGTGCCAGGTAACGGAAGATATTCGTAAGAATCACCGCTGCTACGATCATGCCTGCCAGGAAATATAAAGCGTAAGCGGGATTGCTGGTCTTGAATGAATAAACGAGGTAGTAAAAATAGTCTTTGAAAAAAGAGGCGGAGAAATGGAAGTCCGGGGCGGTGGCATATTTCGCCGTATCTGCCGTATTAACCGGGTCAAATAAAAAGTTGAGCAAAGGAATGATCAGCGCAAACTGGAAGACACTAAAAAATACTCCCAGTAAGGTGAACACGAAAAATGGCACGATAAACCGGCTGAATGGCCGGGCATATACTAACAGTCGACGATATACTTTCATACTTCAGATGGTGGCGTCTAACAAGGGTTTAATATAATGTTCGGTAAATATTCAGGTACTCAGCGGCAGCTTTGTCCCAGCAAAACGATTCGCTGTGTTGCCGTATTGCGTTGTGCATGTTTTCATCCCGGTATTGCTGCATACCGGAGGTAAACACTTTCTGCATGTGTTGCGCAGTAAAATCACGGAAATAGAAAGCCAGATCCGAACCGATCTCCGGAAGAGCAGTGCGGTCGGAGAGGAATACAGGTTTGCCGACCGACATGGCTTCCGCTACCGGCAATCCGAATCCTTCCGCAATCGACGGCAGCGCAAAGGCATAACAATTACGGTAGTACCATGACTTTTCGTACTCGGATATATTGCCCAGCAGACGGAGGTTGTTGTCTACTTTCAACCGGCGGGCAGACTGGTGTATAAACTGCATGTATTCAGGATCATCGGGGCGTCCCGCGATCAGCAATTCCATATCCTGGTTTTGTTCCAGCAAGGGAAGTAATACATGGAAATTTTTCTTGCGGCAGATAACGCCCAATGAAAAGAGAAACGGGCGTTCCGGTTTATAAGAGTTGTGCGAGAGACCGGGCATCTTCAGGGTATTGGTGCCATTATGAATAACATACACCGGCTTGTTACCTGTATCGCAATGGGTTAATACATCCTTACGACAAAATTCGGAGATGCAGACGATCACGTCCGCTCGGTTGATGTTTTGCTGTAAATGGCGCAAATGCTTGTCCCGCCGGGCTTCCGACTTTCCTTCGTAAAGAAAATTAAGATCATGAATGCTGAGGACTACTTTGATCCTGCGGTTGCGTTGCGGTATATAAGACGAACTCTGATAAGTGGAATGCCATATATGGAATCCTCTTGTTGAGGGCATGAAGAACTTCTGGAGAGAGTTTTGAGCAATATGTCCTGCATGGTCATTGAGTGCCGGGCGTGCGGATGAAGGAGCGAAGTAAGTGAGGTGCTCACTATGTTCCAATTTCTTTTCGAGGTGCCTGCCAAGGTTTAAACAATAATGGTACAGACCCGTATCAGCATACTTCATGCGTTCGCAATCAAAAATGATATTCTTCATTTCAGAGCGTTTAGTAAAATCAAAGCCAATAGTGGTGGAAAAAATAGTGTGGCAGGCAAAACTTCCATTTAGGAGCAAAAGTCATACCTGACTACTCAGATGACCGTGACAACGTGCTTTTAATTACCGTTGCACGAGGGAAACTTTATTTTTTGAGAGCATAATTTTTAAAGTTTTATAACTAAAGTGGCAAGATATATGCGTTCTTTTGCGAAGGCTTTGATCCAACTATAACTCCCTATATGGCTTCAATTATTCTTGATTGTGATCTGATGCGGTTTCCCCACTCAGGGTTATATCATTATTGTCTTAACATTGGTCTGGCTGTTAACAGGCAGTTGGAAGCGGTAGGAAAAGAACCGATGAAAATGTACGTTCCTCCTGCTGAGAAAGATGCGTTCGGTCGTGGTAGTCATACGATTGTAGAAAAGAAATGGCATAAGCTCTGGAAGCCATTTCTGCATGGTTGCAAGGTATGGCATGCACCTTTTCAATCGGGTCGCATTATTCCCGATAAGCGTAAACATCCGGATACCAAAGTGGTGCTGACCATTCACGATCTCAACCCTTTGCACGAAGGTAAATCGCCGGAAGAACAACGGCGCAGCCTCGCCCACACACAATCACTGATTGATCGCAGCGACGCTATCGTATGTATATCGGAATTCACGAAAGGAGATGTGTTAAAAAATTGCAAAGTCGGCAACAAGCCGGTTTATGTGATACACAATGGCACCCACCGGGTAGCAAGTGATACCATTCCGTTCCAGCAGCCGCTGGTATCAAGACCTTTTTTATTTGGTATGGGTTATGTGAATACTAAAAAGAACTATCATTCGTTGCTGCCGCTGCTTCATCACAATCCGGAGCTTGAATTGGTGGTCGCGGGAAGATTGGATGAGCCTGATTATATCACTAAAATGCAGCAGCTCGCGAGTGATATGGGCGTATCCGATCGTTTGCGCCTGACAGGTCCGGTATCGGAAGCGGATAAGGCCTGGTATTTGCGCAACTGTCTGGCATTCGTGCATCCGTCACTCGCCGAAGGTTTTGGTGCTCCGGTTGTAGAAGCAATGATTTTTGGTAAACCCCTTTTTCTGTCCAACCGCACCTCCCTGCCGGAGATCGGCGGCGATGTGGCCTTCTACTTTTCATCATTTGACGGAGAACACATGCAGCAGGTTTTCGCATCCGGCATGCAACGTTATCAGTCAACCGATCTGTCAGCCGCATTGATAAAACGTGCTTCACAATTCGATTGGGATAAAAATGCTGCTCAATATATTCAGGTATATCAATCATTATTATGAATTCAATACTGGAACCTGTTGCGCTTACTCCGCAACGTGAATGGAATACATCACTCGTGTATGAAACGCCGCGCCGCAAATCGGAATTGTGTAAGGCGCGCGACTGGCATACTGAGTGGTTTAAACGTTGGGTGAAAGAACTCAACGAGCCCGCACGTTACCATCGCAAGCAATGGGAATTTGTTTATGTGATGCAGGCATTGTGGGAGAGGGGCTGCATTGCGCAGGGAAAGAAAGGATTGGTATTTGCCGTAGGCACCGAGCCGGGTCCTTCGATCTTTGCCAATTACGGATGCGATATCCTGGCAACAGATATATTTCCCGAACAGGGCAAAGAGAAAGGTTGGGAAAATGGTGACCAGTTGTGCTTCGGCGTAGAATCGCTGAATAAGCGCGGACTCACCGACGATGCCACATTGAATAAACATGTGTCTTATCGTGCCGTAGACATGAACAATATTCCGGAAGATCTGCGCGGTTTCGATTTCAACTGGTCGAGTTGTTCTTTCGAACACCTGGGCAGCATCGAACTCGGGCTGGCATTTTTAAAAAATCAACTAAAAACACTCAAGCGCGGCGGTTGGGCCGTACATACCACGGAGTTTAATATTTCTTCCAATGATAAAACACTGGATACCGGCAGCACCGTTATCTTCCGCATGCGCGACCTCGAACAACTGGCCGAAGAGTTGCGGCGGGAAGGACACCTGGTTGAAGAATTTGACTATTCACTGGGAGGCCTGCCGGAAGATTATGCGGTAGATGTGTTTCCTCATAGTGAAGACGTTCATCTTAAGCTGCAGTTAAATGAATTTACTGTTACCTCAATCGGCATCATCATACAGAAAGGAGGAGGGAAAAGAAGGATTTTTGGATGGTAGGGTAATAAGTTTTAAGTTGTAAGTAAAATTTAAGGCATAAGGCATAAGGTATAAGGTGAGACAGCCGTTATAAGTAGTAAGTTTTAGGTAATAGGTTATAGGTTAAAACAGCCATCACAAGACCCAATGATCCTGGTAAGGTATAAGGTATAAGGTGTTAGGTGTAACAGCCGGTTATAAGTTGCTGTTGATTGGTGACTACACGCAACAAGGCATCCCATTCACCATTGACCATTCACTTTTTTTAATTTTGACTTTTCACTTTTGAATTTTATCCATGGGAATGCTCCACCGCTTTGATTTGCAAAGAATCGTCCGGGAATATAATCTTGATTTTTTATTTGAATCTGGCACCTTTCGCGGAGATGCCCTGGCTTATGCATTGTCTGCACCTTTCAAAAAAATGATATCGGTGGAGATTGTACCTGAACTTGCCGATGCCGCCCGCAGACGTTTTGAACAGGAATCCCGCATCGAAATCCTCACGGCCGATAGTCTTTCCGCACTCGCGGATACATTGCCGCAAATCAAAGGAAACGGTGTCTTCTGGCTGGATGCGCATTTCCCGGGTGCTGATGCCGGTCTTACGGCTTACGATGATTGCAATGAAGAAGAATTACGCCTGCCGCTCATGAAGGAACTGGAAATTATCAAACGTCTTCGTCCCGATAACAGCGACGTCATGATCCTCGATGACCTGCGCATTTATGAAGATGGGCCTTTTGATAACGGCAACGTACCCGAGGACGCGAAGCCGTCCGGCAACAGGAGCCTGCAATTTGTATACGACCTGTTTGATGAGAGTCATATCATCCTTAAGTCTTATAAAGACGAAGGATATACTTTGTTATTTCCCCGCCGCATATACCGGCGCCGTCATTTTCGTTTATCGCAATGGTTCGGCGCCAGCATACCGGAAGATTTTTATTACGCCTGATTATTCTCCTTTCAAATCAAGACGGATCTGCAATTCGTCGAATTGTTTGTCGTCGATAGCGGCCGGTGCATCGAGCATTACGTCGCGGCCACTGTTGTTTTTGGGGAAGGCAATGAAGTCACGGATGCTTTCACTTCCGCCAAGGATCGAACACAAACGGTCGAACCCGAATGCGATACCTCCATGTGGCGGTGCGCCATATTCAAACGCTCCCAGCAGGAAGCCGAATTTGTGTTGCTGTTCTTCTTCATCCATACCCAGTGCGGCAAACATTTTTTCCTGCAGCTCGCGTTGGTAGATCCGGATGGATCCTCCGCCGATTTCATTCCCGTTCAATACCATGTCATACGCATTGGCACGGATGCCTGCATACGGATGTTTGAGGTATTCAGCCGCATTTGGAATGGATGGATCATTGCTGATCATGGTATCGATATCCGAAGGCTTGGGTGACGTAAACGGGTGGTGACGGGCTACCCAGCGGTTGCCTTCTTCATCGTATTCAAACAGCGGGAAGTCGAGTACCCACAGTAATTTAAATTCATCGTCTTTGCGGAAACCGAGGCGTTTGCCTAGCTCAAGGCGAAGTTCGCTCGTAGCTTTACGGGTACGCTCTTCGGCACCGGCGAGGATCAGCACCAGGTCACCGGCTTGGGCACCGGCGGCTTCGGCGATCGCTTTGAGTTTTTCTTCGCTGTAAAATTTATCTACACTGCTTTTGAAAGTACCGTCAGCATTGCATTTGATGAATACCAGTCCTTTCATGCCGATCTGCGGACGCTTCACCCATTCGGTGAGTTCGTCGGTTTGCTTGCGTGTGTATTCGCTGCATCCCGGTGCGGCAATGGCGATCACGGTTTCCGCTTCGTCGAATACTTTGAAGTCGGCACCATTGATCAGCTCCGAAATGTTATTACGGTCGGGGAAAGTATGTCCGGGAAATTTCAGGTTGCAGAGTTGCATACCGAAACGGATATCGGGTTTGTCGTTGCCGTATGTCCACATGGCTTCTTCCCATGTCATGCGTTGCACGGTTTCGGTGTAGTCGATATTTTTTACATCCCTGAAGATTGTTTTTACCAGTCCTTCAAACATATTCAGGATGTCTTCCTGTTCTACGAAGGCCATTTCGCAGTCGATTTGTGTGAACTCGGGCTGACGGTCGGCACGCAGGTCTTCATCACGGAAACATTTTACAATCTGGTAGTAACGGTCGTAGCCGCTTACCATCAGCAGTTGTTTGAATGTTTGCGGTGATTGCGGCAGCGCGTAGAATTGTCCCGGGTTCATGCGTGAAGGAACCACGAAGTCGCGGGCACCTTCAGGTGTTGATTTGATCAGGAAAGGCGTTTCGATATCCATGAAGCCCTGGTTGTGCAGGTAGTTGCGGGCCGCGCGGTTTACGGCATAACGCAGCTCAAGGTTTTTGCGTACGGCATGGCGGCGCAGATCGAGGTAGCGGTACTTCATCCGCAGGTCATCGCCACCATCGGTATCATCCTGGATGGTGAAGGGCGGAACGGCGGATTTATTGAGAATGGTAAAATTGCTGACCAGTATTTCGATGTCGCCGGTTGGAATGTTGGGGTTCTTGTTGGTACGTTCGGAAACCGCACCCGATACCTGGATCACAAATTCGCGGCCAATTGGCTGGCTTTCGAGTTCTTTATTGAGCTCTTCACCAAAAAGAAGCTGGGTAATGCCGTAGCGGTCACGCAGGTCCACAAAAGTGATACTGCCGAATTTGCGGACGGTCTGTACCCATCCTGCGAGTGTTACGGTTTGTCCTGCGTGGGAAAGTCTGAGTTCTCCGTTGGTGTGCGTTCTGTACATATAAAATCGTGACTAAAATGGTTGTCGATGAAAGGTTAGGCGTAAAATCGGGCAGCAGGAGTAAAAAGCCTGCCACTGCTGGTTTCGCCGCGCGCAAAGATAGGAAAACCGGCCGACCTTGCGGCTGCATTGGCGGGGAGGCGTTCACATAGTATCTTTGCCCCGACCATGTCCTTACGACTTGTTGCTTTTCTATCGCTGCTATTGACTGCCTGCCAGGTAAGTTCTCCTGTGGGAACCTATCGTTCCCGCCGTCCGGGGAATGGTTCCCTGGTGCTGGACAGTGCGCATAAGTTTTACCTGAATTATACGCCCGCCTATCAGGGGTTGATTTTCAACCACGATACACTGCGCAGGGTGTTTGCAACATCCGGCACGTGGACGGCCAAAGGGCGCGATATCCTTCTTCAAAGTGAGCCGGTGGCACCGTTGCCACGCTTCGAGGACTCGCTGGGTATGTTCACCAACATTTCTTCTTTTACGTTTGTAGATCCTGCAGGTGAACCAGTGCCTGTGCGGCATATTGTATTTTATCCGGACAAATTAAAACCGCATTATGGCAACAGCCTGTTTTTCTTCGCGCAGGACTTTGCCGCTACCGACACGCTGACCTTCTTTTTTAATGGATATCCGCCGTTCCGTTATCCCGGCGACGTGCGGTATATCCGCGCCGACAATATGCATAAGATCACGCTCTATCCCGAACAGCGGACGGATTTATTTCAGCAACACCGGGTGAAGCTGCGAGGCAAGAAGCTGAAATTGGGGAAAGGGTGGAAGTTAATTAGACAATTTGAAGATTTGAAAATCAGATAACGGGCATTTGGAAATCATTTCCAAATTATCAAATCATCAAATTGTCTTATTGTCTCTCCAGGATTCTTCTAAACCGGTTCACATCCACCAGCGGATCGATGGCAGTGGTATTGCCGCCGATATATTGCGCCAGCTGATGTGCGAAGTAAGGGGCGAGCGAACAACCCTTGGTGCCCATGCCATTTAACAGGCCAACGGAGGGATGAAGCGGATGAAAACCTGCAAACGGTCGCCGCTCCAGCGTAGCCGGACGCAAACCCGCGCGATGATCAACAACCTTGAACGGTATTTTTAATAATTGCCGCAGCAGATTTTTTCCTTGTTCAAGAAAAGCAGGAGTGGGTTTGTCGTCTTCAAATTCCCAATGATTACTGGAACCAAACCAGAATAATCCCGGCTCCGACAACGGAACCAGCAGCATACTTTTTTTATAAGTATTGTCCTGCGGCAGTTCAGGGATTTCTACGATCAATGCCTCTCCTTTATTACGCGAGAAAGGCAAAGCCTGGAAAAATGGATTATGCATGCCCGCAGGTCCGTCGCAGAAAATGATTTGCCTTGCATGAATGCCATCATACTTTATTTCATCCGGTTGAACTTGCAGAGCGTTTATGTCAAACGGCGTTTGGTGCAAACGGTTTTGTTGCTTTAGTTCGGCACGCCAGACCGGTAACAAGCGGTCGAGATGTGCGGTATAAGCCGGGCCGATCAGTCCCGCGCCAAATTCATAATTGAACCAATTGGCAAAATGCGTTTCGTCTCCAACGCGATGAATGTATTCATTGCCTTCGGCGATTTTTTGCAAAAAACTTTCCCGCATAAAGGGGTTGGGGAAAAGATCAACGACATCTTTGCGCGAGATGGCCTGTATGCCGAGTTGCATACCGAAATCAGTATAAGCTTTATCGGCAAACGGAAATAATTCTTCCACCATCCATGCCGTCACCATACGTCGTCCTGTAACGGGATTGATCAATCCCGCCGCCACTCTCGAAGGGCTTGAAGCGCGTTCTTCATCGATCACCATCACGTCTTTTCCCTGCGCGAGTAAATACCAGGATAAAAAACTGCCGCTGATTCCCTGGCCGATGATTAAAACGTCCGTTTGCATTTGGCAGCAAGATAATTCAAAATTCAAAAGTCAAAATTCAAAAAATACAAATCGTGAATCAAGCATTTATTTATTCTCTTTGTACCTTATTGCCTATTCTCTCTTTTGAATTTTTACTTTTGACTTTTGAATTAAAAAGGGCCCGCATAGCTGCGAACCCTCTATCAAATCTTCAAATTTTCAAATCATCAAATTAGTTCCCTACCTGCACTCTCACACCTTCACTGTGTGCGGTGAACTCCGGCGCATACATACACTGTATCTGTGTGATGCCATTGCTGAAGTTACCGTTCTGCGCTACGAACAAAGGATACTCAAATACATAAGTGCCTTTGCCGAGGAAGTTGAAGAAGAAATGTGTGGCAGCATCGCGGGTACTTTCGTAATAGCCAAGACCTCCCTGCCATTTGTAACCGCTCAATACATTTACGGGTTCAAAACCGGAAGCACGCATGTCTTTCATATGCACATATTCCATATCGCGGTCAACACGCAATTCGATACGTACTTTAAGTTTGTCGCCCACTTTCAAGGCATCGCCTTCGCGCACCGGTGTAAGCACAGGACCTTTGTCGGTGTTGCGTTCAACAAATAATTGCTTGTTCAGTTGAAGCGGCGTAGCGGCAGAAGTGATCTTGTCGAGGTCTTCGAAATACTGCCAGTATACCGAACCCCAACTGCTTGTCTTCGCATTGGAAACGGTTACATCGATATTGCCCATCTCTGGACGAACAGACAATCCTTCGATCTCGCGGCGGAAATAACCGGTGCCTGCCTGTACATCTTCAGCAGAAGGGGCAATGGTTGTGCGGCCGAGTTTGATCTGTACGGAAGGTGTTTCTGCCAGCCAGTTGGTGCCACGAAGCAACAATGCATAACAGGCTTCTGCGGTGGCTTTGGTCGATTCCCAACTGTTGGTTTGTTTGTTGCGGAGCAGCCAGGTGCGGAGTTCATCTACGGTCGCCGTATCTTTTCCTGCTTCGCTGAATGCTTCGATCAGCAAGGCCTGACGTTCAATCGGCGCTTCGTACCACCACCAGCCGCGGCGCTGATCTTTCCAGTATCTGCCGAGCTCTTCATTGACGATGGATGTTTCTTTCAATGAACGCAGGATGGCGGCCGGTGTTTTTGTATCGTTGGTACGATACAGTGCCAGCGCTATCATTCCCTGGCGATACTTATCCATACCGGTCCAGGTAGCGATCGTACGGCTGCGGAAGTAGTCATAAGCCTTGCGTGCTTCGGTTGGGATCGGATTGGCAGGGAAGAAGCTGCGCATATACAGGTATTGTACCTGCATATGACCGGGAACATATTTGGTCAGGTCTGTTTTGAAACGGATCAGTTCATCGTAATCTGCTTTGATCTTGCGGTCGAGGTAATCGAGCGAACGCTGTGCCATTGAGCCGAGCTGATCTTTCTGTTCTCCTGCCACTGCATTTAATTTCAGCAGATGGGCAATACCGGTTACGATATACTGTGTCATATAACGATCGTCGGGTCCGCCTTTGAACCATACAAAACCACCGTTGGAGCTTTGCAGTTCGCTCAGTTTCTGATAGGCTTTCTGCAATTCACTGCTCATGCGTACCATGTCGAACAGCAGCGCGATGTTTTTCTTCTGCTCTGCTTCGGTACGCGCTTGCAATACCCAGGGTGTTTCGCTGAGTAATACAGCTTTGAGGTCTTCATTTTTCTGCAGGTTGCTGAGCAGGGCTGCAGTGTCTTTTATTTTCCATTGTTCAAATACCTGGCGGATGCGTGGTGATGAACCAACAATATTATTCGCCAATGAATTAGCGTAATAGCGGTTCCATGTTTGTTCTGCGCATTCGTAAGGATATTCCATCAGGTAAGGCAATGCCTGTACGGCGTACCAGGCAGGGTTGCTGCTGTATTCAACGGTGATCCGCTGATGTTGAAGCGTTTCACTATTGGCGCTCTTCAATAATTTATCAAATTTAAAATTGCGTGTGCCATTGCCTTTGATCCAGATCGGTAATGACTCTGTCACCAGCATGCGGTTGGTCAATACCGGCAGGCTGTTTTCTTCACCATCACTCTGGTTGCCTGCGCGCACGATCACACGCCAGATAACGGGACGTGCAAACTGGAACGGCACTTCAACCGGGAACTTCAGCGATTCGCTGCCCTTGGCGCCAACCGTAAAATACTGATCGGCCACCATGCTCTTGAACTGACCATCCACCGGTTCGTTGGTAGCGGCATCGAAGAGACGAAACTCGGCCGTGCCGGTTATCTCTTTCTCCGTCATGTTAACCACCTTGGCGCTGAATTCCAGTTTATCGCCTTCACGCAGGAAGCGAACGGGATTCGGTTGCACCATGATGTCTTTTTGGGTAACGAGTTCACGCGTGCTGTAACCAAAGGCAAGATCTTGCGTATGGCTCAAGGTTTGCAATTTCCAACGCGTGAGCGCTTCGGGCATGGTGAAGCTGAAGGTTATATTGCCATCCTTATCTGTTTTCAGATCGGGCAGGAAGAACGCTGTTTCCTGTAAGTTGCGGCGTACCTGCACTTCGGCTGGCTGTTGTTGTTCCTGTTCCTGTTGTTGTACGACATTGCCTCCTGTATTCGCCAGGTAGCCCATCGTATCTGTCATACCATTGACACTTTGTTCTGGCAGAGCAGCTTTCATATCCATCTGTATACTTGGTGCAGCCATCACTTCCTTGCGCGCCCTCATGTACACACGGTTGTTGAACAGGTTGATCGATACCAGGTAATCGTATTGCTTGCGCAGGTAGATCTGACGTGCGGATTCGCGGTAGCGGAAGCGGGAATTACCTGCATCGAAGTTTTCATGACTTTGCCATGCACCCTGCGAGCCGATGGTCGGCCACAGCGACGGTGTGCTCCACGAATGTGGCATAAACTGATCGAGCGATGCATCATACATCGACGCGAGCATTTCTGCTGCTACCTGTTCGCCTTTGTGTCCTTTGATCTTCACTTTCCATTGCTCCTGGCTGCCGGGCAATGTTTTATCGCGATAAGTGATGTATTCTGTTTCCAGTGTTTTATTGTCCCATGGAATAGAGATGGTTTCCTGATGCTGGAATACACGGTTGTTTTTTACAAATACATAGCTGGCGCTGATACCGCCGCGGTCAGCTTCCGTTACGGGGAACAGCAATTCTCTTTTTTCATTATTCAAACGGAAGAAAGAGTAGGTTTCTTTTTGCTGACCGGCTTTGAGTACGGTCTGGATTACATTTACGTCACCGGCAGAAGTGCCCAGTTTCAATTGTGCGATCTCGCCTGGTTCGGTTCTTTTTGTTCCGTCTACCCACAGGTAATCCGTACCGGGAATGGTTTTGGCTTTCGGATCGTAAAGACGGATATATTTTTTGTCTTTTACTTCCGCGCCTTTTTTGTCGTAGGTAGTTACTTCCACTACATAGAAGCCGGGTTGAAATTTTGCATCTTTCAATATCCAACTGCCATTGGCTTTTGTAGAATCTGTTTTTTCCCAAACAACACCGGCTGTTGCCCATTGTGCCTGGTCGGTTTCATTGTTGTATTCATCGTTGGGGAATGCTTGCACATAAGCAGCCTGGCTCAACACGAATTGCGTCGGGCGGTCCCACAGACGAGGGCGGATCAGGCGTTTTTCTTCCTGGAGGCGGCTGATCTTTACGCGCACGGTTGTTTGCTCAAATGTGCCGGCGGTATTTTTGGTAAGTACAAAAAGATTCTTCAGGCTGTCGGCTGGCAGCGTTTCCGGAATGCGGCTTTCGATCCAGATGGATTTATAACCTACGGAAACGGATTCTTCACCACTGCGCGTTTCACCATTGATATCGGTTACATCGGCGGTTACCGTGTAGGTAAATAAGGGCTCGAGTTTTTTATCGATCGATTTGTCGGCTATCGCTTTGAAGCGGACCACAAAATTGCCTTGCGCATCTGTGGTGGTTTCTCCATGTGCTATTTCCTGCGGTCTTGTCGGCGGGAACCACCAGCGACTGAACAGCCATGGATAAGGGAAACGTGGCTGGCGTACTACACGGTAACTTACCTGCGCACCATCCACGGCATTGCCGGCATAAGCTTTAACAATGCCTTTTACTACAATCTCGTCATCGATGGTATAAGTACCTTTCAGTGTGTCGTAGGTTACTTCAAACTTCGGACGTTTATAATCTTCCACATTGAAGCTGGCCGATCCTTCCGTATTGCCCATCTCCAGCGTGAACGCTCCATTAAGACCGGTTGACGGCAGTGTAAAGCGGCCGGAGAAAGAGCCAAAGGCAGAGGTCTCCACCTTCATGGAATCTACGATCTGGTTGTTTACATCTTTCAGGAAGATCTGCGTTTTGTATTGCGTAAGAATGGCTGGTTTCGTTTCTCCTTTATTACGGATAGTACCGATGCCCTTGAAGTAAACGATCTGCCCCGGACGATAGATACTGCGGTCGGTGAATAAAAATACCGAGCGTACAAAGTCTTTTCCCAACTCATCATCTCCTGTGCGGTAGTAGAAATACCGGTTTACTTCATTTTCCATGAACAACCGGTCCTGTTGGTAAGTGACTTCGAGACGGAAGGAATAATTGGAGTAGCGGCTCTCATTGACCTTTCCCGTAGCGGAATCGAGTCTCACGAAACCATTTTTGTCAGCCGTATATAATTTCCCCTTGGTGGAAATATATTTTGCCTGCTGGTAATCGTATTTCTTTTCCCATACCTGCACTTTGGCGCCGGCGAGTGCAGCACCTTTGTCGCGGTCCAGTACAAACACATCGTTGTCGTTGAGGATGTAGCTGATATTGGACACATAGAAGAGATGGGAGGCAATCGGGTGTGAACGTTGCAACGGATCTTTGCCCGCAGCAGCGATCAGGTAATATTCTCCGACGGGAAGTCCGTCGACTTTTATTTCAACCGTATTGCTTTGCAGATCGCCGGACTGCGGCAGGTCCTGCTCCCAGGTGCGCACGGTTTCTGCTTTTAATATAAGTGGCCAGTATTGCGCATCGGCTTTTCCTTCGAGTTGCTGCCGAAGCGCAGGAGTGGACTTCACCAGTTTAAGATAAAGTTTTCCTACATTTTTATAAGTGACCAATGAACGGAATGCCTGACCGGGAAGGTTAACATTTTCCAGGCGGAAGTTAAGTTCTTCTTCTTCCAGTTGACGAAGCAGGTTGGTAGCGTTTACTTTTCCTTCGGATGAATCTTTTTGTGCAACCAACTGACGGCAGATGTCGCGCGCCTTCACCAGGTCCATGCGGTGTGTGCTGTCGCCATAAGCTTTGTATTGTTGTCCCTGTTGCTGATAAAACAACGCGGTCAGGTACCATGCCTGCGAAGCTGCGGGTGTTTGGTTGTACTGATGCGCCAGATGATTGATGGAATTAAAATAAAGCTCTTCTTTATCAGGGTGTGTGGACCGGCTGTGCACATATTGTATGCGTCTGATATCGGCATCTATGAGTGCATCGGGTTTGGCATCATTGATATGGAAGGCCAGTAATTGCTGGTAGATCAGCAGGGAAAGATAACCTGGCGAAGTAGTGTCCTGTGTGCCAAAGCGGCGGTGAATAAAATCTGCCGCGGGATCGAACGCCGAAGCCAGGTCCATTTCAAAAGCATAAGTGGGACGATTGCTTTCATAATCGGCTGCCTGCAGATAATCGAGTGCGCGATGTACCAGCAGATCGTATAAGGTAGGACGCAGATGACGGACATTACCTTTGGTGATGATGGCATCGTAAGGTGCCAGCACGGTTTGCTGTAAAACTTTAGCGTTGGCGATGGATTGGCGGTAATGATCAATGATCCTGGTATAAAGATCGCCGCTGGTCCAGGTGGCCACATCTTCTTTATTAAAATCTTTGGTCTCCGTACGGTTTCGCAGCTCCCAGCGATGTTCGTCGTAATAGCCCTGGTAAACTCCGGCGAGCAGGCTATGAAGAATGGACTGAACGGCGGTGCTTTTTCCTGCTATTTCCTTTTCCAGCTCCTTGATGGCCTGTGCCGCATTGTCTTCCCTTGTTTCCTCCTGCACATTCGCGCGGTATACCAGCGTTTTGATGATCTGGGCTTCCTGTTTGTCGCGAACGGCAAGCGTATAGATTTTTCCCACTTCTTCAAGGGCCGACTTGGGCAGTCCCTTTTTGAGGAAGTCATCTACTTTTTTCCATTCCGGGTCGTAGTTTTTAATTGTCTGGCCTGATGCATTCATGGCAAAAAGAATAAGGAGGAGAAGAGGGAGACAAAAAAAGCTGAATTTCTTCATGGTTTGAATCATTGAATTACATACAAGGTAAGAAACTTGTGCAGGGTAAAGATGCGCGGCGGACCGTTTTTTCATAAACGTGCCAATTTTTATTAAAGCGCAGAATCCCTTTGCCAGGGACAGCCATTGGGAGTGAAGCGTTGCATAGACGGGTTAAAAAATAAAAGGTTTAATAGCGCAAAAAACTTTATTTATTATTAACGAAAAGCGTTAACAATTTTTCAATCAAAAGATTACACGAAAACCTTTTTCAATGCTTGTTAAAAGGAAATAACAATTGTTGAAATGCAATACAGGTAAGGCTTTCAGGAAAATTATTCTTTTAAAAAATTGCTTTAACTTTTTCTTGCGGCGTTTTAAGATTCGATGGCATTTGCTTTGGAATTTATTGTTCGAACACTATTGTTCAAAACAATAAAACGAAAAGTCATGAAAACAATTTTTACACTTGCAGCCTTCCTGATGATGAGCATTACCAGTTTCGCTACAGATGCCCGCAACAAGAGTATGCTCACGGTAAAATCGACAGGTAATGAAGATATCCGTGTGGTACTTGACGGCAAACGTTTTGAACCTAACGGCAGTGCTATCAGCATTACCAACCTTGAAGCCGGTAACCATACCATCAAGGTGTATCGCCAGCAAAACGGCGGTTTCTTCTCTATCGTTGGCAAACGCTATGCCGTGGTGTACAGTACGAGCATTAATATCCGTAACAAAACCCACGTGATGATCAGCATCGACCGCAACGGCCGCACCAGCGTACAGGAAACACGCATGAACAACGGCCGTGGCAACAACAACTGGTACGATGGCCGCGATTATCAATACGACCGTGATGGTTCATGGGGCGACTATGATAACAACGAAGCGTATGGTCCTGCAATGAGCAACCGCGATTTCGATCGTGTTATTACATCCATCAGCAAAGAGTGGAGAGAAACCAACAAAATGAAGTCTGCCGTACAGGTGGTAAAAGCAAACCGCCTTAGTGCCAGCCAGGTTTCAGAACTGGTAGATCTCTTCGGTATCGAAAGCAATAAACTGGAACTGGCCAAAGTGGCTTATGCCAACACGGTAGACAAACACAACTACTACCTGGTATCAAGTCAGCTCAGTTACAGCAGCAAAACGGAACTCGACCGGTTTATCCGCCGGAAATAAAAGAAAGAGGCTGTGTTAACACAGCCTCTTTCTTTTATTTAATTCAAAGGTTAAAAGTCAAAATTCAAAAATCCAGCATTTCGTTTTTGAATTTTGACTTTTTGATTTTTTACTTTGCAAGGACTTCTGCCATTTTCTTACCAATATCAGCAGGGCTGTTCACTACGTGAATGCCACACTCGCTCATGATCTTCATTTTTGCTTCTGCGGTATCGTCAGCACCACCTACGATGGCACCGGCGTGGCCCATACGACGGCCGGGAGGTGCCGTCTGACCAGCGATGAAACCTACAACAGGTTTTCTGTTGCCGTCCGCTTTGATCCAGTTGGCCGCTTCGGCTTCCATGCCGCCACCAATCTCACCGATCATCACGATGGCGTCGGTTTCAGGATCGTTCATCAGCAGTTCAACCGCCTCTTTGGTCGGTGTACCGATGATGGGGTCGCCACCGATACCGATAGCGGTTGAAATACCCAGACCTGCTTTGGCAACCTGGTCGGCCGCTTCGTAAGTAAGGGTGCCGGATTTGGAAACGATACCAATGCGGCCGGTTTTGAATACAAAGCCGGGCATGATGCCTACTTTACATTCACCGGCAGTAATTACACCGGGACAGTTGGGGCCAATCAGGCGTGTTTTTGTGCTTTGCAGGAAACTTTTCACACGTACCATGTCCTGCACAGGAATGCCTTCGGTGATACAAACCACCAGGCCAACACCTGCGTCGGCGGCTTCCATGATAGCGTCGGCAGCAAATGCCGGGGGAACGAAGATGATGCTTACATCAGCACCGGTAGCTTTCACGCAATCCGCTACGGTATTAAATACCGGACGGTCCAGGTGAGTAGTGCCACCTTTGTTAGGGGTAACACCGCCTACTACGTTGGTGCCGTATTCGATCATCTGGGTAGCATGGAAAGTGCCTTCAGTGCCGGTAAAACCCTGCACCAGTATCTTCGAACTCTTGTTTACAAGTACGCTCATGGCGAAATAGTATTTGGGTGAAAAAGTGGGGCAAAAGTACGGGAAAATGTGGTAAAATAATGGCCCCGTAAAGCGAAGAATAGAAGGCTATTCTGCGGGTTTATCCCGCATTTCGTCCGGCAGCTTGCCGGTTTCCTCCAGCATCCGCATTTCCTTGGCATCTTTGAGGAACTCGGAGGCAAAAATAAACTCGTTGAGCCGCTCATTTTTACTGAAGATTATTTCTTTGTTACTTCCTTCCCATTCTTTATTTCCCTGGTGCATGTAAAGAATGTAGTCACCGATCTCCATCAGGCTGTTCATGTCGTGGGTGTTGACCACCGTGGTAATGTTGTATTCCTTGGTGATTTCCTGGATCAGTTTGTCGATGACCATGGAGGTAAGCGGATCGAGACCGGAGTTGGGCTCGTCGCAGAAGAGATATTTAGGATTGAGTACGATGGCACGGGCAAGCGCTACACGCTTTTTCATACCACCGCTGAGCTCGGCGGGGAATTTTTTATTGGCATCCTTCAGGTTTACCCGGTCAAGCACTTCATTGGCGCGCTTGAGTTTGGTCGCATGCGAGTCGTTGGTAAACATATCCAGCGGAAACATCACATTCTGCTGCACGGTCTGGCTGTCGAACAGCGCAGAGCCCTGAAACAGCATACCGATTTCTTTGCGGATCTCTTTTTTCTCATCAAGGTTCAGCGAAAAGAAATCTTTTCCGTCATATAACACCTGTCCGCCGTCGGGTTCGAACAAACCGACCATACATTTCATCAATACGGTTTTGCCGCTACCGCTCGAGCCGATAATCAGGTTGCACTGACCGGCTTTCATGGTGGAGCTTACATCTTTGATGACGGGCTTGTCGCCAAAACTTTTCTGTATGTTTTTCAGTTCGATCATATCGGTAATGCATGCTTAGAGGAGCAATGCGGAAAGTACATAGTCGGCAATGAGCAGCAATACGCAACTCACTACCACGGCCTTGGTACTCGACCGGCCGATCTCCAGCGCACCGCCTTTTACATAATATCCGTAAAACGCAGGGATGCTGCAGATGATAAAGGCAAATACAAAACTTTTAGCTAACGCAAAAAATACGTTGTAGGCTTTGAATCCGTCAAGCAGACCGCGATCATAGGTTTCACCGGAAAGAATACCTGCGGCAGTGCCGGCCAGGCGACCACCCCAGATACCGAGTGTCATGGAAATGATGATCAGCAAAGGAATCATCAATACACCTGCAATGATCTTGGGTGCTATCAGGTAGGCCTTGGTGTTGATACCCATGATCTCGAGTGCGTCGATCTGTTCGCTTACGCGCATGTTGCCGAGTTCACTGGCAATCTTACTGCCGATTACACCGGCGAGTACGATACAGGTAAGGGTAGGGGCAAATTCGAGGATTACCGTGTCGCGTACGATCTGTGCGATGATGGTTTTCGGCAGCAGCGGGCTTACCAATTGGTAGGCCGTCTGGATAGTGCTCACCGCACCGATAAACACAGAAATGATGGTGACGATACCTAGTGAGCCTATACCGATATCATTGCATTGATGCATGAATTCTTTCCAATACATCTTTCCATTTTCCGGGCGTGCGAACATACCGCGGAACATCAGAAAATACCGGCCTATGTTAGTGAAGAGATTCAGGGTCTGGTTTTTTATTTAATTCAAAAGTCAAAAGAGTGAATGGTGAATTGTCAATCGTGAATGGGATACGTTGGTTCGTGTATTCACGAACCAACAGCAACTTATCACCTAAAACTTACACCTTTCCTTACATATCCTTGCTTACCTTCTTAAACTTCTTCCACCACTTTGATTTTTTCACTTCCTCGTCGGTGGAAAGGTGTTTGCATTTGATCTGCGCATCAGCTACGGCAATCAGCGCCATGTTCACGATACTATGCACAGAACTACCAAGTTGCAAAACGTGTACCGGTTTCTTGAGACCCAGCAGAATGGGACCAATAGCATCGGCAGCGCCTATTTCCTTCAGAATATTGTAGGTAATATTCCCCGCGGCCAGGTTGGGGAAGATCAAAGTGTTGACATCTTTGTCCACCAGTTCGCTGAAAGGGTAGTTTTCCTTGAGCAGTTCTTTGTTAAATGCGAGGTTGGCCTGCATTTCACCATCTACCAGCAATGAGGGCATGCGTTCTTTTACGATCTCGCGAGCCTTCGCTACCAGCCGGGCTTCCGGAGAATTGCTGCTGCCAAAGTTGGAATAACTCAGCAACGCAATGCGTGGAATGATATTGAAGTTGCGGACTGCTTTTGCCGTAAGAAGGATGATTTCGGCCAGTTCCTGTGCCGTTGGGTTGAAATTAACCGTGGTATCGGCGAGGAACATCGGTCCTTTTTTAGTCATCATCAGGTACATGCCTGCGATCTTGTCCACCCCTTCTTCGGTACCGATGATCTGCAAAGCCGGACGGATGGTATCGGGATAGTTTTTGGTAAGGCCGGAGATCATACAATCGGCATCACCGAATTCCACCATCATACAACCGAAGTGGTTGCGGTCTTTCATCACTTTTTTGGCTTCATAAGCATTGAAGCCTTTGCGGCCACGCTTCTGGAAAAACAGTTCGCCGTATTTGTTGCGTTTTTCCTCCATTTCATCCGAACGCGGATCGAAGACCGGCATATCGGAGATATCGATGTTGGCGGAGTCGGCAATTGCTTTGATGCGGTTGTACTCACCCAGCAGGATCGGGTAGCCGATGCCTTCGTCATAGATGGTCTGGGCTGCTTTGAGGATCTTGATATTGTCGGCTTCGGCAAACACGATACGCTTGGGATCGCGGCGGGCGCGGTTGCCTATCACACGTAACACGTGGTTGTCGATACCCAGGCGTTTATTGAGTTGTTCTGCGTAGCCGTCCCAATCCACGATGGCATGTTGCGCCACTCCGCTTTCCATGGCAGCGCGGGCCACTGCGGGTGCAACGGTTGCGAGCAAACGCGGATCAAGCGGTTTGGGAATAATATAATTGGGGCCGAATACAATGGCTTTTTCGTTGTAGGCCATGTTCACGATATCGGGAACAGGTGTTTTGGCGAGCTCGGCCAGCGCTTTAACGGCGGCCAGTTTCATTTCTTCATTGATCTGACGCGCACGCACGTCGAGTGCACCGCGGAAGATATAAGGGAAACCGAGTACATTGTTTACCTGGTTGGGGTAGTCGCTGCGGCCGGTGGCCATGATCACGTCCTTGCGTACGTCCGTGGCATCTTCCCAACTGATCTCGGGATCGGGGTTGGCCATGGCAAATACGATCGGATTTTTCGCCATGTTTTTCACCATGTCCTTGGTGACGGTATTACCGGCACTCAGTCCGATGAATACATCGGCGCCTTTCATGGCTTCGTCGAGGGTCATTTCTCCTTTGGCATTGGCAAAAGGTTGTTTGAACTCGTCGAGGTCCTGGCGGTTTTTGTGCAGTACACCTTTGCGGTCAAACATCATGAAGTTCTCCGGCTTGGCGCCCAGTGCAACATAAAGCAGTACGCAGGCCATGGCGGCAGCGCCGGCACCGTTTACCACGATCCTGATCTTTTCGATCTTTTTCTTTTGAATCTCGAGGGCGTTGAGTAAAGCGGCGGCACTGATGATGGCGGTGCCGTGCTGGTCGTCGTGCATTACCGGGATCTCCATCTGTTTCTTCAGCTCACGTTCGATGTAGAAACATTCCGGCGCTTTGATGTCTTCGAGGTTGATGCCACCGAAAGTAGGCTGCAATGCCTTCACGATCTGTACGAATTTCTCGGGGTCTTTTTCATCGATCTCAATATCAAATACGTCGATGTCGGCGAATATTTTGAAGAGTACACCTTTTCCTTCCATCACGGGTTTGCCGGCTTCGGGACCGATATCGCCGAGACCGAGGACCGCGGTACCATTGCTGATAACGGCTACCAGGTTGCCCTTGGCGGTGTATTTGTAAACGTTCTCTTTGTTGGCAGCAATTTCCAGGCAGGGCACGGCCACACCGGGAGAGTAAGCCAGCGACAGGTCGCGCTGGGTTTTAGCTTCTTTGGTTGGGATCACCTCTATTTTGCCAGGCCTGCCTTTCGCGTGATATTCCAGGGCCTGTTGTCTGCGAAGTTCATCTTTGGTCATAAAAGTAGTTTGTTGGCAATCGTTCGTTAGTAAAAGCGGGGTGCAAGGTAGTTATAAAATAACTAACCGCCGGAGCGCCGGTTTACTGGTCAAATTCAACGCTGCTTCCGAGCCAGGCCATCATGCCCATACCGATCCCGATAGCGCTTTCGTCGATATTGAATGTGGGCGTGTGTACGCCGGCTGTAATGCCTTTTTCCTGGTTCATTACGCCAAGGCGGTAAAAACAGCCGGGGATCAGTTGGGAATAATAACCGAAGTCTTCGGCGCCCATGCGTTTTTCCGTTTCTTCCACTTTGTCTTCACCTGCAAATTCCATGGCTTTCTGCCGCGCCAGTTCATTCAGTTGTTCATTGTTATACACGCAGGGGTATCCCACGTCGATCAGCAGGTCCAGTTCGCCACCCATTCCTTCTACTACACCTTTGGCTACGCTGCGGATCAGTTCGTGTGCTTTGAAACGCCAGGTTTCGTCCATCGCGCGGAAAGTGCCTTTCAGCTTCACTTCATTGGGTACCACGTTGGTGGTGGTGCCTCCATTAAAAGCGGTGATGGATAAAACGGTAGGATTATGCGGATCGTTGCGGCGGCTGACAACCTGTTGCAGTGCCACCACCAGGTGCGAGGCGATCAGGATCGGATCGACGCACAGGTGTGGCGCAGCGGCATGTCCGCCTTTTCCTTTAACGGTAATATACAGTTCATCGGCGCTGGCCATCACTTTGCCGCCGCGGAAACTCAATCTTCCCACCGGCAGGCCGGGATGTACGTGTAATCCGAAGATGGCGGAAGGAACGGGATTTTCCAATGCGTTCTCCTTGATCAGCAGACTGGCACCACCGGGATTTTTTTCTTCGCCGGGTTGGAAAATGAGTTTCACGGTCCCTTCCCATTCATCGCGCAGGGTGTGCAGGATTTTGGCAGCGCCAAGCAGGCAGGTAGTGTGCACGTCGTGGCCGCAGGCGTGCATCACACCGTCGTTTAAGGAGCGGTAAGGAACATCGTTTTCTTCCTGGATCGGGAGCGCGTCCATATCGGCACGCAGCGCAATCACCCGGGTACCCGGATTGCGGCCTTCGAGCAGGCCGATGACGCCGGTCTCCGCCTTTACTTCGAACGGGATGCCCAGTTCGCGTAGTTTGGACTGTACAAAAGCGGATGTTTCGTATTCCTGGTAACTTAATTCAGGGTGAGCATGCAGATGGTGCCGGACGGCAATAAACTCAGGCGCATAGGCAGCCGCCAGTTCCTTGATTTTCGCGATCATGACGCAAAAATAGCTGATAATCCGGTAACAGGGAGGAACTAGTATTCGGCGTCGTCAAACGTTTTTTCGGGCTTCACTTCTACCACATCGTTCATAATAAATACGCCTTTAGGAAAATATTCCAGCAGTTTCTTGCGGTAGTCTTCCGCTTCTTTACGGTCTTTGAAGTTGCCGGCCTTCACGCGGTAGTACGGAGACTGATGCCACATGTAGGTCTTCATATCGGGGAAATAAGTATAGACTTTTGTTTTGGCGGCAATGGCCTCATCGCGGCTGTTGGTGCTGATCACGAGCAGGCGGAACCCTTTGGCCGTGCGGCGGGAATCGCGGGTGGTATATTCATTGATCTGCGCCTGCTTTTTTACCAGCAGATCGATACGCGGGTCTTTGTGTATGACCACGGTATTGCTGTCGGACGCGATTTCCGTTTGTGCCTGTGCGGCAAAACCGGTAAGCAGCAGGAGGAAACAACCAATGATGACTTTTTTCATAGTTCGTTTTTAGGCAAATTTCTTACCAGTTTTTGCGGATCAATATCCGCCGCCGGCTCCCGCGATGTTTTCGATGGGATGCCAGGTAGTCTTGATCTCCTGTGTATCCAGGATAAAATAAGGCGATTGTCCCTCTTCGCTGTTCCAGTCTTTTTTATCATAAAAGAACACGCGTTTCAGGTTGAGCGCCGATTTTTCGCGGATGGATGACTGCACAGAAGAATCATTTTCGCAATAAATGGTTGCATTTACGTCCATGTGGTCGGAGAACCAGGAAACCAGTTCTTTTACCGAACCGGTAAGGATATTGACCACGCCACCGGGCAGATCGGAAGTTCCCAATACTTCGGCAAAAGTGATGGCGCTCAGCGGTTTTTGTTCGGAAGCCAGCACGATGCAGGTATTGCCTCCGGCAATGACCGGTGCAATAACGGACACTAGGCCCAGCAAGGGACTGTTTTGCGGAGCGATAATAGAAACCACGCCGGTGGGCTCCGGTACCGAGAAGTTGAAAAAGGAACCGGCTACGGGATTCACCGCGCTGAAAAGCTGCTGGAATTTGTCGCACCAGCCCGCATAGTAAATAAGGCGGTCGATGCTGGTGTTCACCTCGGCTTCGGCGGCTGCCTGCGAAAGATCCTGCAACAACAGTTCGTCGATGAACTGGGCGCGGCGGCTTTCGAGCATTTCGGCAATGCGGTAGAGAATTTGTCCGCGGTTGAAAGCGGCGCGACCGCTCCATCCGGCCACAGCCCCACGTGCCGCTACCTGCGCATTGCGGAAGTCCTTGCGAGAACCCAGGCATACATTGGCCAGTTGCGCGCCGGCTTTGTTGCGGGCAATATAATAGCGGCCTGATTCCGTACGTGGATATTGACCTCCGATGTAGAGTTTATATGTTTTCAAAACTTCCAGGCGCATGTTAAGTTGATAATTTGATGATTTGAAAATTTGAAAAGTCATTCATTGTTCACGATCACTTTTTTTGACTTTTGAATGTTGGCTTTTTACTTTAACTCCACGTAGGGCATCAATCCGTGCAATCCGCCTTCGCGGCCGAAGCCGCTCTCTTTATAACCACCAAACGGTGAACTCGGATCGAATTTGTTAAATGTATTAGCCCAAACCACACCGGCGCGCATGCGGCGCGTGAGGTTGAAAATTTTAGAGCCTTTATCGGTCCATACACCGGCACTCAGGCCAAATGGTGAATTGTTGGCTTTCTCGATCACTTCATCATCTGTGCGGAAAGTGAGAATAGATAACACGGGGCCGAAAATTTCTTCCTGGGCTATGCGGTTGCTTTGTGCCACATTGGTGAACAAGGTAGGGCGGCAGAAATAACCTTTCCGCGGCAGCGGGCAACTGCTTTCCCACATTTCAGCACCTTCACGGCGTCCGATATCGAGATAGCGGTGAATCGTTTCGAGTTGTTGTTTGCTGTTGATGGCACCAATGTCGGTGTTCTTATCCATCGGGTCGCCCACGATCAGTGTTTCGATACGGTCCTTGAGTTTGCGGATAACCGTTTTGGCTACCGACTCCTGTACATACAGGCGCGAGCCTGCGCAGCACACATGTCCCTGGTTGAAATAAATACCATTGATCACGCCTTCTACTGCCTGATCGAGCGGTGCATCTTCAAAAATAATATTGGCGGCTTTGCCACCGAGTTCGAGTGTGGCTTTTTTATTGGTGCCGGCGATAGAACGCTGGATCAGTTTGCCTACATCCGTACTGCCGGTAAAGGCGATCTTGTTTACATCGGGATGGCTGACGATGGCGGCACCTGTGGCACCGGCACCGGTAATGATGTTTACCACACCCGGGGGAAGATCAGCTTCCTGGATGATCTCCGCCAGTTTCAGCGCGGTGAGGGGAGTGGTTTCGGCTGGCTTTAGTACAACGGTATTGCCTGTTGCCAATGCCGGTGCAATTTTCCACGCGGCCATCAGCAGCGGGAAATTCCACGGAATGATTTGTCCGGCTACACCCAGCGGTGCTACCTGTCGATTGGGAAAAGCGTATTCGAGTTTGTCGGCCCAGCCGGCATAATAGAAAAAATGATTGGCGGCGGTGGGCACGTCGAAGTCGCGGCTTTCGCGGATTGGTTTGCCGCCGTCGAGTGTTTCGATCACGGCCAGTTCGCGTGCTTTTTCCTGCACCATGCGGGAAATGCGGAAAATATATTTAGCCCGTTCGCGCGCCGGCATTTTGCTCCAGACTTTGTCATAGGCGGTTCTGGCGGCGCTCACGGCTTTGTTAACATCTGTTGCGTTGGCGTCGGCTACTTCGCTGAGCTTTTCTTCTGTAGCCGGATTGGTGGTGGCAAAGTATTTTTTGCCTGAAGGCTTCTGCCACTGACCGTTGATGAAAAGATCATACTGCGGTTTGATGGTGGCCGCAGAGCGGCTTTCCGGTGCCGGATCATACGACCAGCCGGTGTCAAACTTCAGTTTTACTGTGTTGCTTTTTTTTGCGCTGCTTTTTTTAGGAGCGGCTTTTTTACGCGTTACTGCCATGAGGTAAATTCAAAAGTCAAAATTCAAAAGTCAAAAACGTCATCCCGAAGCCTCGGGAGTGAATCGTCAATGGTGAATGGTGAATCGTCATCCCGAAGTATCGGGCGGCTGTTTACCTTACGCCCTACACCTTACGCCTTACGCCTTGTACCTTACACCTTACACCGTCCACCTTATTCCTAATCAACAGAAAAATAATTCGCACTCTGATACACACCGGTATGCTCCTTAACGATCTGCATCAGTACATCATTGGCGAGGCTGCTGGCGCCGAAACGGAACCATTCGTTATTCAGCCAGTCTTCGCCCAACACTTCTTTCAGCATTACCAGGTAATGCAGTGCGAGTTTTGATTTGGAAATGCCGCCGGCAGGTTTCATGCCGATCATTTTTCCTGTTTTATAATAAAAATCGCGGATGGCTTCGAGCATCACGAGCGTTACGGGCATGGTAGCCGCCGGTTGAATTTTACCGGTGGATGTTTTGATAAAATCAGCGCCTGCATACATAGCGATGTCGCTGGCTCTTCTGACTTTATCGTAAGTGCCGAGTTCACCTGTTTCCAGGATCACTTTCAGACGTGCCTCACCACAGGCTTCTTTGATCGCAGCTATTTCATCAAATACAAAGTTGTATTCTCCTGCATGAAAACGTCCGCGGCTGATGACCATGTCGATCTCATCGGCGCCTTCGCTGACGGCGAAACGGGTATCGCGGAGTTTGATATCGCGCGGAGCCTGGCCACTCGGGAAGGCCGTCGATACAGACGCCACTTTAATACCGGAACCTTCCAGCGCCTTGCGGGCCACTTTCACCATCGACGGATATACACATACCGCCGCTACAGTGGGTAGTCCGGGTACGGCATCATGCAGGTGCATGGCTTTATAACAAAGCTGTTTTACTTTTCCATCGGTGTCCTTGCCTTCGAGGGTGGTAAGGTCGATCATGTTGAGGATAAGCTTCAGGCCGTTGAGCTTGCTTTCTTTTTTTATACTACGTGTAGTAAAGCGTGCAGCTCTTTCTTCCACGCCCACCTGGTCGATCCGGGGAGAGAGCGAGAAGTCGGGAAGCATCGTTTGTGAACTGGCAGCAGCCATAGATCATTCAGTTTAGAAAGTTCCAAAGATAAGTAAACCGGGCAGAAACCCCTGTTTTGGGTTCTTGTGTTGAACGGCTTTCCATTTATGCACTAATTGCTTTAAATTGGCACCACGATCGACTGCACACACCGCTACGGAAGCTTTTCTAACATTAAAACAAATGGCGATGACCAAACCAGAATGCCTGCTACGCGCAGGTCTGCTTTTTCTTGTTCTATCCTGTACGCGCCTGCTGAATGCCCAGCCAACTACCTTTCCGGTCAACGGACTGGCTGATCCGCGCAGCGGCTGCTACGCTTTCACCAACGCCACACTTGTCAAAGACGGACAAACAACCATCACGGAAGCTACCTTGCTGATCCGCGACGGACGCATTGTGGCCGCAGGCAAAGGTGTAGCCCTTCCCAAAGACGCGGTCGTACTCGACTGCAGCGGAAAATTTATCTATCCTTCCCTGATCGACATCTACAGTGATTACGGTATTACCACGCCGCAACGCCAGCAGGGGGAAAGAGGTTTTTTTGCTCCGCAACAATTTACCTCCTCTGCCAAAGGTGCCGTGGGTTGGAACCAGGCCATCCGCAGTGAGGTAAATGGCATTGATCTTTTTTCAGTAGACGACAGCAAAGCAAAGCCTTTACGCGATATCGGTTTCGGTACCGTGCTTACCCATCAGAAAGATGGTATTGCACGCGGCACCGGCGCCGTGGTAACGCTGGCGGCCATCCGCGACAACAAAGTAGTGGTAAAAGAAAAAGCTTCGGCACATTATTCCTTCAGCAAAGGCACTTCTTCCCAGAGTTATCCCGGATCTATTATGGGAGCAGTGGCCCTGTTGCGTCAGACCTATATCGACGCAGCCTGGTACCGCAACCGTCCCGCGAGCGAAGGACTTAACCTGAGTCTCGAAGCATGGAATGCGAGCCAGACACTGCCGCAGATATTTGAAGCCGGCGATAAATGGAGCGAGATCCGCGCCGACCGCATCGGTGATGAATTCGGCGTGCAATACATCATCAAAGGAGGCAGCAACGAATACCAACGCATCAAAGAGATCGCCGCCACCAAAGCCAACTTTATCATTTCCCTGAACTATCCCGAAGCGCAGAATGTGGAAGATCCTGCAGATGCACGTTTTGTATCACTCGGTGATATGCAGCATTGGGAACTGGCAGCAGGCAATGCTGCTGCATTGGAAAAAGCGGGAATCAGTTTTGCTCTCACCACTTCCGATCTCCGCGACGCCAAACAATTCTGGCCCAACCTTCGCAAAGCCATTCAGTACGGACTTTCCGAGTCACGTGCAATGGAAGCCCTGACGCGCACACCCGCCATGATGCTTGGTGTATATGATAAAGTAGGCAGCCTGGACGCCGGCAAACTCGCCAACTTCCTCATCACTACCGGAAATATCTTCCAGGAAAGAACCCAGATAGTGGAGAACTGGGTGCAGGGCGAGCGCTACAACGTACGTCCCGAAGGATGGGAAATACAAGGCCTTTACAAACTTACCCTGCGCGGCGCAGGCGGCACCACCGAATATAATCTCGATATCAAATCAGCTTCCAGCGCAACCGTATGGAGCAAAGACACACTCACGACCAAGTTTACCTATAATGCCGGACTGGTATCCTTCACACTGTCGCCCAAGAGCAGCGGCCGCGGTGCGGGCAGGCCCGGAGCGGCGGGCAATGCATCCGGTATCCGCCTCAGCGGTGCACGCATCGGCAATGGCTGGCAGGGAACCGGTGTAGACACACTCGGCAAAACAATTTCCTGGACCGCCGTTTATCAGCAGGCCGGCACACCGGTACCCGACACGGGCCGCAAACGAACGCCATCAGCCCTGGCACATGTAACCTATCCGTTTGGCAGCTACGGAAACGATACCATCCCGGTAGCGCAATCCCTGCTGATCCGCAACGCAACGGTATGGACCAATGAAAAAGAAGGCAAGCTCGAAGGCGTGGACGTGGTTGTACGCAATGGTAAAATTGCAAAGGTCGGCCGCAATCTCTCCGAAGCCGGCGCAACCGTGATCGACGGCACGGGCAAGCACCTGACAGCAGGCGTGATCGACGAACACTCACATATTGCCGCATTCTCCATCAATGAAGGCGCACAATCGGTAACATCGGAAGTGCGTATTGGTGACAACCTCAATCCCGATGACGTTAATATTTATCGTCAGTTGAGCGGTGGTGTGACCACTTCACATATCCTGCACGGTTCTGCAAACACGATCGGCGGCCAGACCCAACTGATCAAACTGCGTTGGGGCGCCGATGACGAAGGACTGAAATTCAAAGGAGCGGATCCGTTTATCAAATTTGCCCTGGGCGAAAACGTAAAACGCACTGCTGCCACACAAGGCAACAGCCGCTTCCCCGATACCCGTATGGGCGTGGAAGAAGTACTGGCCGACGCCTTCCAGCGTGCACGCGATTACCGCGACGACAAGACTGCTAAAAATCTCCGCCGCCGCGATCTTGAACTCGACGCACTGGTAGAGATCATGGAAAACAAACGCTTCATTACCTGCCACTCTTATGTACAAAGCGAGATCACTGCGCTGCTGCGCGTGGCCGATAAATATGGCTTCAAGGTGAACACGTTTACCCATATCCTTGAAGGATATAAAGTGGCAGACAAAATGAAAGAGCGTGGCGCGAATGCATCTACTTTCTCCGATTGGTGGGCTTATAAAATGGAAGTACAGGATGCGATTGCCTACAATGCCGCAATCATGCACAAAGTGGGATTAAATGTGTGCATCAATTCAGATGATGCGGAAATGGCCCGTCGCCTCAACCAGGAAGCAGCAAAAGCTATTAAATATGGTGGTGTGAGTGAAGAAGATGCCTTGAAAATGGTAACACTCAATCCTGCCAAAGCCCTGCATATCGACAAATGGGTGGGCAGTATCCGTGAAGGAAAAGATGCCGACCTGGTATTGTGGAGCGATCATCCGCTGAGCATTTATGCCAAGGCACTTTATACCATCGTGGATGGTACGGTTTATTTCGATCGTCAGAAAGACGAAGCAGCACGCGTGCGCATTGCAGCCGAGAAAAACAGGCTGGTGCAAAAAATGATCGCTGAAGGACGCAGCTCCGGCACGGCAGGTCCTGCAAGACCAACGCCACAAGTCGTATTGCACTGCGAAGAATACGATCATCGCGTGGGCTTACTGGAAACAGACGAACACGAAGAAAACGAGGCAAATCACCAATAAAAAATACAAGGATGAAAAAAAATATAACAGCGATTATCGCCTTGTTGCTGGCCGGCGGAGTAGCCTCGGCACAGGACGATGTATATCCCGCTCCGGAATACAAAGGACTCAGTTTTATCACCAATGCCACTATTCACGTGGGCAACGGACAGGTGATCAACAACGGTACGATCAAGATCAACAATGGGAAAATCGAGCAGGTAGGGACCAATATTCCCATTCCGGTGGATGATGTACGCGTGTACAACGCGGCGGGTAAACAGGTTTATCCCGGTATGATCCTGCCGGACACGGATCTTGGTTTAAAAGAAATCAGCAGCGGTGTGCGTGGTTCCAACGACTTCCGCGAATTGGGCGACTGGAATCCGAGTGTGCGCTCGATCGTGGCCTATAACACGGATTCGCGTATCATCAATACCTTGAAAGCAAACGGAATTCTGCTGGCTTCGGTAAGTCCGCAGGGAGGATTGCTGACGGGCACTTCAAGTGTGGTACAACTCGATGCCTGGAACTGGGAAGATGCGGCTTACCAACTGGATGGCGCGCTTCACCTTAATTTCCCTTCCTTGTTGCAGCGAAGAGGTCGTTTCGGTGGAGGAGGAATGCCGGGGCAAAATGATCCCATTAAAGAAGCATTGGCGCGTGTAGAAGCCGTAAAACAATTTTTCCGCGAAGCGAAAGCCTACCTGGCAGAAAAAACGCATGCTGAAACAAACCTGCGGTTTGAATCACTGCGTCCGTTGTTTGAGAAAAAACAAAAACTGTTTGTGCACGCGGGCATTGTAAAGGAAATGCTGGTTGCTATTGATTTTGCCAAAGAGTTTGGCGTGGATGTGGTGATCGTTGGTGGCAGTGAAAGCTACCAGATCGCTGATCTGTTGCGCGAGAACAACATTGCCGTGATCCTGTCGCCCATGCACAACCTGCCTACGCTGGAAGACGACGATGTGGACCAGCCGTATAAAACGCCGGCGATCCTGCAGAAAGCGGGTGTGTTATTTGCGATCAACGATGATCATGGCGAATCGCGTTACCGCAATCTTCCTTTCAATGCCGGAACGGCGGCCGCTTATGGCCTTACGAAAGAAGAAGCTCTGCAGTCGGTAACCTTGAACCCTGCCAAAATATTAGGCATTGCAGATCGTACGGGTACGCTGGAAGTTGGTAAAGATGCCAACATCGTCATCAGCGCCGGTGACCTGCTTGATATGCGCACCAGCCTGGTGACGGATGTGTTTATCCAGGGCCGCAAAGTAAGCCTGGAAAACAAGCAAACGCAGTTGTATGAAAGGTATAAGAAGAAATATGGGATTAATTAGTATTAAAAAAGCTCCGGAAACGGAGCTTTTTTAATGTGCAAGTGTGCCCGCCTGCGGCGGGGCCGTGTGAAAATGTGGAAATGCGCAATCAACAAATAACGTATAAATAAGTGGACGTTCGTCAAATGTAAACCGACGCGAAGACAGCGACACTTTCAACAAAATCATTTGCACATGATCCCGCCGCAGGCGGGCACATTTTCACATCTATACATTAAAACGCCCCCGGATAAACCGGGGGCGTTTTGTTCTCAACCGTCCAAAGCTGAATTCGTTTATTATTGTTTCAGAAGTTTCTCAGAAGCGACTACGCGATTTTCACTCACGATCTGTACCAGGTACATGCCTTTGGTCAGTGAAGAAGCTTCAGTAACGGTCAGGCTGTTGAAACCTGCGTTCATGGTGGCTGAACGGGTAACCATTACCTGACCAGACAGGTTAATGACACGGATTTGTACATTTTCACGGGCTGCTGCAGTGTAACCGATACTAAACTGGCTTGTAAAAGGGTTAGGAGTAACCTGTACGGTGGTGTTGGTAGTATTGGCGAAACGCACACTGCGAACATCAGAGAACTTCACGTAGCCGCTGGGTTCTACTGCGCGGATGCGATAGTAGACAACTTTAACCTGTGTGTTTACCTGCTGATCGGCATATTGGTATTTCTGCATTTCCTCAGCAGACAGTACAACTGCGATAGTAGAGAAATTGTTGCCATCATAGCTGCGCTGAACTTCAAAGTTGGTAGAGTTGTCCAGTTGTGCAGACCATTCCAGCACCGGTACGTTGTTGCTCAGGTTAACGAGGAAGTAGTTCCACTTAACAGCAAGGGGCAATGTAGCGGTTTCAGGAGCACATGCACCGATTGATGCATTCAGGGTATCAGGAGCGCTAAATACCTGGTATTTAACGTTGGGGTAAACATTTGAGTTGTGAGAATCGAAAATGGTGTTAGGGTTAGAGCGGGTTACGTCATATACGCGGATGGTATCTGATGTATTACCTGCCGTGCCAATGTTACCACCACCGATCGTATTACCAGTGAAGTAGAAGTAACCAGCACCGCGGATAGTACCCCAGTTGGTCAGGTTAGCTGCTTTCACATAAGCGTTTGCAGTAGAAATGAATGTACCGCTGTTGGTAAAGTAAGAGTTGTTCTTGCTTACAGTTGACCAGAGCAGGCCGTTATTATAAACAGTCGCAGATGCGTTGGAGATTTCAATTCCGTTATCGGCAATAGCGCGGCAGTTGTTCTGGAATACGCTGTTTGAAGCGAAAGTCATTTTGCCGGTAGCATAAAAGCGGCCGAGGTTGCTCAGTGTTCCGCCGTTTACATTGATATTACCGTTTACCACGATGCTGCGGCGGTTAGCGAAGGTAGCGGCAGAGTTGATGCTGAAGGTACCATTCACCACCATATCACCCTGGTTGATGAAGTGACCACCGCTGATATTCATGGCGAAGTCGCCGTTAAAGGTGATGGTTGCGCCGAAGTAGTTATTGAAGGTCTGAGCGCTTTGAGCCATCTGGGCATATCCGTTAACAGTAATATTACCGTAGTTCTCCAGGCTGAAGCCGCTCAGGGTGCTGAAGTTGGGGAGTGTGGCATTACCACGTACGATCAGTTTGAAAACGTAGTTCTGAAGGCTGTTAGGTCTGAAAGTAGCACCCTGCTCAACAGAGATCTTTGCGCCGGCATTCCAGCTGGTAATATTACCTGTGTATGTTCCGGATTTGATGCAAAGGCTGTCGCCCGGGTTCAGATGGTAGCTCGTAGAACTACCATTATCAACGTAAGTAGTTTGTGCAGATGCCTTTTGGCCAAAGAAAGAGGAAACACTTAAAGCAACTAAAGTAAAAAGGGTAGAAATTTGTTTCATATCGTTTTCAGTTAGGGTTGAGATCGTTTTTATCCTGTTTTTGCGTCGGATTTTCCGCATCTTTTCCGAAATGTTTCCTGCGTTTTCCGCAGTCGTAAATCGTAAGATGAGGCAAATGTATTGCAGGATTTACTATTTCCAAATAGTAAAACTACGCTTCGTCTCAGTCCGTAAAATCACTTTTCTGAAAACTAGGTGAAAACCAATAATATAGAATAAGAAAGGCCCGCAGATTTTTTTTCTACGGGCCTGATTTGATGATATTTATCAACCTAAAAAAGGGCTGTTATTCGTCTTTTCCGTGGCAGTGTTTGTATTTTTTACCACTTCCGCAGGGGCAAAGTTCATTGCGTCCGATCTTCGGTGCCACTTTTACGGGTTCCTGTTTTACGGCAGGGCCGTTGTTGTCCAGGATGTCGCGTTCATTGGCGGCATAATCCTGGCCGGCAGCGTCGATTTCGTCCTTGTTTGCGCGCATTTTGCTGTAATCGGTCTTTTCAATGCGGGCCTCGCGGACCGGTGCATTCTGCTCCTGTACCGGAATGTTGGAGTGGGAGAGGAAGGAAACGATGTCCTTGTTCACTTCGGCATCCATGTTCTTAAACTGGCGGAATGCTTCTACCTTATATATTACCAGCGGGTCTTTTTGTTCCAAGTAAGCAGTTTGTACGCTCTGCTTCAGATCGTCCATGGCGCGGAGGTGCTCTTTCCAGGCATCGTCAATCACCACCAGGCTGATGGTTTTTTCCAGGGATGCACTGAGCTCTTCTCCTTCGCTTTCCAGGGTTTTGTCCAGTGATGCCACCACATTCAGTTGCTTGCGGCCGTCGCTGAAGGGAACAACCACATTTTCGATATGCGCACCCTGCGTCTGGCGGATGTTTTTGAACACCGGCACCGCCTGCTGCTTGAGTGTCTGTTTGTGGTCGTTGTAGCGTCCGGCAGACTCATTATATAATTGTGAGATCAGCTCATCCTGGTTGGTTTTCAGGAATTGCTCCTCGGTAATAGCTGTTTCGATACCGAAGTGGACGATCACCGCCAGCTTGAAGCCTTCGTAGTCGGCCTGCTCGCGGAAGCTGGTTACCAGTCCTTCGGCTACTACGGCAAAGGCGTTGTCGATATCGAGCGAAAGACGGTCGCCGAATAAGGCGTGCTGGCGTTTGCCATAAATGGCGTTCCGCTGTTTGTTCATCACGTCATCGTATTCGAGCAGGCGCTTACGGATACCGAAGTTGTTTTCTTCCACTTTCTTCTGTGCGCGCTGGATGCTGTTGCTGATCATGCTGTGCTGGATCACGTCACCTTCTTTGTAACCCAGGCGGTCCATCATGCTGGCGATACGTTCGCTGCCGAACATACGCATCAGGTCGTCCTCCAGTGAAACGTAGAACTGGGAGCTGCCGGGGTCACCCTGGCGGCCGGCACGACCACGCAACTGGCGGTCTACACGGCGGCTTTCGTGACGTTCCGTACCAATGATGGCCAGACCACCCGCTTCTTTCACATTCGGACCGAGTTTGATGTCGGTACCGCGACCGGCCATGTTGGTGGCGATGGTAACGGCTCCGGCCAATCCGGCTTCCACTACTATCTGGGCCTCACGCGCGTGTTGTTTTGCGTTCAGTACGTTGTGCGGGATTTTCTTTTGCTGCAGCATGCGGCTCAGCAACTCACTGATCTCAACCGAAGTGGTACCTACCAGTACCGGGCGACCGGCATTGCGCAGCGCTTCCACTTCGTCGATCACCGCTTTATACTTTTCACGTTTTGTTTTATACACAAGATCCTGCTTGTCCTGGCGGATCAATGATCTGTTGGTAGGAATCGTTACCACGTCCAGTTTGTAAATGCTCCACAACTCTGCCGCTTCTGTTTCGGCTGTACCGGTCATACCGGCGAGTTTGTGGTACATACGGAAGTAGTTCTGCAGCGTGATGGTAGCGTAAGTCTGTGTAGCTGCTTCGATCTTCACGTTTTCTTTTGCTTCCAGCGCCTGGTGCAGACCGTCGGAATAGCGGCGTCCGTCGAGGATACGGCCGGTTTGTTCGTCTACGATCTTGATCTGACCGTCCATCACCACGTACTCTACGTCTTTTTCAAATAAGGCGTAGGACTTCAGTAATTGTTGTACAGTATGGATGCGGTCGGCTTTCTGCGCGTATTCGTTGAGCAGGGCTTCTTTTTGCTGTAATTTTTCTTCGGGACTGTCTGCGCCTTTTTCTACTTCGGCCAATTTCACCGCGATGTCGGGAAGTACGAAAAATTCGGGGTCTTCACCGGAGCGGGTGATGGTGTTGAGTCCTCTTTCGGTGAGGTCAACGGAATTTTGTTTTTCGTCGATATGAAAAAGAAGTTCTGAATCTACCACGTGCATATTGCGTTGCTGATCCTGCAGGTAGTAGTTCTCTGCCTTCTGCATCTTTACTTTGATACCGGGTTCGCTGAGGAATTTGATCAGCGGGCCGTATTTGGGCAGGCCGCGGTAAGCGCGGTAAAGATGAAGACCACCTGTTTTGGGATCGTCTTCACCTTTCTCAAACAGTTTTTTTGCTTCGTTGAGTGAGGCACGAACGATGCGTTCCTGTTCCTGGAACAATTGCTGTACGCGTGGTTTGTGAATATGGTATTGCTGGTCATCGCCTTTGGCAACGGGGCCGGAAATGATGAGTGGCGTACGGGCATCGTCGATCAGTACGGAGTCAACCTCATCCACCATGGCAAAATGGTGTTTGCGTTGCACCATTTCATTGGCGGAGTGCACCATGTTGTCACGCAGGTAGTCGAAACCAAATTCGTTGTTGGTACCGTAGGTGATATCGGCGAGGTAGGCCTGCCGGCGTTCTTCGCTGTTGGGCTGGTGTTTGTCGATACAATCCACTCTGAGGCCGAGCCATTCGAAGAGCGGGCCGTTCCATTCCTGGTCACGGCGGGCCAGGTAATCGTTTACGGTTACGATGTGTACACCTTCACCGGCCAATGCATTGAGGTAAGCGGGTAAAGTGGACACGAGCGTTTTACCTTCACCTGTAGCCATCTCGGAAATCTTGCCGGAGTGCAGTACAGCACCACCGATCAGCTGCACGTCGTAGTGTACCATGTTCCAGGTCACTTCGCCGCCGGCGGCCGTCCAGGTATTGGCGAAGAAGGATTGATCACCTTCAATGCGGATATAAGGTTTTTTCACGCTCAGCTCGCGGTCGAGCGGCGTGGCGGTGGAAGCCAGTTGGGTATTTTCCTTGAAGCGGCGGGAAGCTTCCTTCACCACGGCGAAAGCTTCGGGCAGGATTTCCTCCAGTATTTCTTCAATTTTTTTATCCCGGTCTTTTTTCAGTTTGTCTACCGCCTGGTAGATATTGTCTTTGCCTGTCAGATCGTTGAAAGGAAGAGCAGCGGCTTCTTCATTGCGGGCAGCAATTTCTTCGTCGATGGAAGTGAGGTGCTCCTTGATGCGGGTGCGGAATTCCTGTGTTTTGTTGCGAAGCTGATCGTTGGAAAGAGATTGGTAAGAAGCAAAATACTCGTTGGTTTTTCCCACCATCGGCTGTATTTTTTTTACGTCTTTTTCGGACTTGCTTCCCCCCAGTAATTTCGAGATAAAACCAAACATGATTAAGTGTTATTGGGTATTGCTAAATAACGTTATTTGCGAATATTTTTGTTGTCAAAAAGGGTGCTATGACTTTTCATGAGCCAATTTGACAGCCAGTGGATTATTCACAAGTGAGCAAAGATACGACTTAGTACGGTAGTTGTATGTAAGAACCGGCTCTATAAACACGCAGCAACTACGTTAATAAATGGTAAATATGAAAAAGGCGATAACAATAATAATGGCGGTGCTCACTGTAGCGGGATTGGCGGCTTGTACCAATGAAAAAAAGGATAAAAAAAACGAAGAAGAAACGGACGGGCTTGCCTTTTATTACCGGATTTCCGGCGATGAAGAAACCGGACGAACCACTATCCGCCTTCAATTCCGGTTGCCGGGAGGATTATCCGATTCGTCGCTGTTGCTTGAGGAACCCAGTCATGTAACGCTGGACGGGGAAAAACTGGCTGCCGACAGCTCGCGCCTGAACGGTATTTATTATGAAACCGACAGGGCTACGGATTCTTTTACAGGCCAGCACGAGATTGTATTTACCGACGATCTGGGGAAAAAATATACGGAACCGTTTACTTATACACCTTTTTCCCTGGCCGGGCTTCCTGACAGTCTGACCGGAAAAGAAGATCTTCAACTGGAGATCAGCGGGCTGGACGATGGTGAATTCCTGCACCTGATCATCATAGACACTTCCTTCCGCGGCAATGGCGTGGAAAAAATCGAGCCCGTGAAAAACGGAAAGCTGGTTGTGTCGGCTGAGGAACTCGCTTCCCTGAAAAAAGGTCCGGTGTACCTGGATCTGATCTGGGATAAAAAACGTACGTTAAAAAGCCCGGCGTCCGAATCCGGCCTGTTGTTTATGAATTACCGCATGAAGCGGGAAGTGTTTTTGAGATAAGGCATAAGGTATAAGGCCCGATACCTCGGGCTAAGGCGTAAGGTTTGGGGTATTAGGTTTTAGGTATTAGGTTTTAGACAAACGCAGCCGAGCCGGAAGCTTATTCACTATTGACCATGACCATTCACTCCCGAGACTTCGGGATGACCATTGACCATTCACAATTGACAATTCACACATATGCGTAAACTACTTATCCTCAGCTTCTGCCTCCTCTCCACAATGGCCTTTGCACAAAAAAACGCCCTCGACTCTTTCAACCTGAAACGGGAGAAAAAGCTGCAGCACGGCATGTTGGTGCTGAGTAGTTGGGCTGCTGCCAATATTGCCGGCGGGCTGGTGCTCGGAAGCACCACCAGCGGTGAAGCAAAATATTTCCATAAAATGAATGCCTATTTCAACGTGGTAAACCTGGCGTTGGGGCAATTAAGTTATTGGGGATCAAGAAAAAATGAAGGAAAAAAAATGACATTTGCCGGCTCTGTACGTACCCAGAACGGCATAGAAAAAACCTTTCTGTTCAACGCCGGATTCGACGGCGTTTATATGCTTGGCGGCTTATACCTGCATGAACGGGCCAACCGCCACACCGGCAAAAAACGCGATCAGTTCCGCGGATACGGCAACAGCCTGATCCTCCAGGGCGGCGCGCTGCTGCTGTTTGACGGCATTATGTATCATATACAATCGAAACACGGCCGCTGGCTGGATAAGAAGCTGAGCGGGGTAGAACTGACCGCCGGAGCAGGGCATGCCGGACTCACCTGGAATTTCTGACCTGTTATCCACATCATGGCTAAGTAAATTACGGCCGGATATATAAAATATGCCTCCTAACCCGTACTTTTGCCGCCGAAACGAAAGGGCCGATAAGTCCTTCTAAAAATTACTGATTACCATGGCTGGTCAATTAAAAGAAGTACGCAACAGAATAAAGTCCGTTCAGAGCACACAACAGATCACTAAGGCAATGAAAATGGTGAGTGCGGCCAAACTGCGCCGTGCCCAGGATGCCATCATCCAGATGCGTCCCTACGCCAATAAATTGCAGGACATGCTCAGCAATATCGTGAGCAACAGCGAAGGTGATGTGGAAATGAAACTCGCTTCCGAACGCCCTGTTGAAAAAGTACTGCTGATTGCCATTACCAGCGACCGCGGCCTTGCAGGAGCTTTCAATACCAACGTGATCAAAATGACCAAAGCCCTGATCAACGAAAAGTATACTGAGCAAAACCGCAAAGGCAATGTAACCATCTGGAACATTGGTAAAAAAGGCTACGAACACTTCCTGAAGAACGGTTATCGTGCCGATGCCACTTATAAAGATATTTTCCTCAACCTCACTTTCGAAGGCGTACAAAAAGCTGCACAAGCAGCTATGAAAGCTTTTGAAGAGAAAGAGTACGACGTTGTGGAAATTGTGTACAGCCAATTCAAGAATGCCGCTACACAGCGTTTTGTAACAGAGCGTTTCCTACCTATTCCCCGCGTAGAGAAAAAAGAAGGTGATAACAAAAAAGCCAACTTCATTTTTGATCCATCCGAAGCGGAACTGGTAGCTGAACTGATGCCGAAGATCCTCAACACACAATTATACAAAGCCGTACTGGACTCCAATGCTTCCGAGCATGGTGCCCGTATGACAGCGATGGACAAAGCGAGCGAAAACGCCAACGAAATGCTCCGCAGTCTTAAGATTTCCTACAACAGGGCAAGACAGGCTGCAATCACAACGGAACTGACCGAGATCGTGAGTGGCGCCGCTGCCCTGCAAGGTTAATCCGGGACGAAACTGCTTTGTTGTTTTAATCCACAGCACAGGTTGCAAAATGTCAGTAACCTTCTTTGATGCATTACACCATAATGCCTATTTTGGCCGTTCGATATAGTGAATATACCGGGCAACCGGTTGGATTTTGAAAACACGATAGGTGATATGGAAATAACAAACCTGATACCCCATATTGAAGCGCTGATCTTCGCGAGTGACAAGCCTCTGACTTCGCTTGAACTGACCGAATTGCTCAACAACGCTTTCGGCTTCATGGAAGATAAACTGACCCTCGACCAGATCGAAGCAGGCATCGATGGCGTAACCGAAAAATACAAATCAGAATTTTATCCGTTTGAATTACGCCAGAGCGGCGGCGGCTGGCAGTTCCTTACCAAAAAGGACTACCACAAAACCATTGCGCAGCTCAACGGTGATAAATTCCTGAAACGTCTTTCTGCCGCCGCACTCGAAACCCTCGCCATCATCGCTTACAAACAACCGGTGACCAAAGGTGAGATCGAAGCGATCCGCGGCGTAAGCTCGGATTATGCCGTACAGAAACTCCTCGAAAAAGAACTGATCATCATCACCGGCCGCAACGAGTCGATGCCCGGTCATCCTCTGGTATACACTACTTCCAAAACTTTCATGGATTATTTCGGTATCAACACCGCAGATGATCTGCCAAAAATCAAAGAAGTACTCGCCGAACAAATGGTGGAGCCTACCATCATGAAAGATGTGCAGGCTGAGGCTGAACATTTCGAAGGAGAAGAAGAACCTACCGCCAACCCCGATGCAGAAAGTGAAGACGACACACTGCTCTCGGTGACAGAAAACGGCGAACTGATTGCGAAAGAAAATGAAGACGACAACTAAACGTTTGTTCATAAATAGTTTTTCCTGCGCGGCTCTGATGAAACAGAGCCGCGCTTTTTTTATCTTCGCCAGCTATGGCTCAATTAGCTCCGGAACAACTGACACAACTCGCTGCACAATTTGGCACTCCCTTGTATGTTTATCACGCCGATAAAATCCGTGAACAATACAAGCAGCTCACCTCTGCATTCAATGGAAGCAATGTTGTTTTCTTCTATGCCTGTAAAGCGCTTACGAATATTCACGTGCTGCGCTTTGTACGCGACCTCGGGGCTAATGTAGACTGCAGCTCCATTAATGAAGTGAAACTCGCACTGCATGCAGGTTTCCCGGCGCAGCGTGTTTTGTATACCAGTAACGGTATCAGTTTCGACGAAATCGAAGAGGCCGTTTCGCTCGGTGTTAATATCAATATCGACAGCCTTTCCAACCTGGCAAAATTCGGAAAGCGGTTCGGGCATGATTATCCTGTAGGCCTGCGGCTTCGCCCCAATATCATGGCCGGCGGAAATCTGAAAATATCGACGGGGCACGATAAAAGTAAATTCGGTATACCGGTAGAGCAACTGGAAGAATTGCTGGCCGTTATACGTGAACATAATTTGCACATCACCAATCTGCACATACACACCGGCAGTGAGATCAAAGACGTGGAAGTATTTGTAAAAGGAATCGGTGTGTTGTTCGATATCCTGCATCACTTCCCCGAACTGCGCTCGATCGATTTGGGCGGCGGGTTCAAAGTGCCTTACAAGGAAGGGGATGGTGCAACAGATATTCCTTTGCTGGCGCAAAAAGTGAAAGCAGCTTTCGGTGCACATCCTGCTGCGCAAGACCTGCAGATCTGGTTCGAGCCGGGTAAATTTATCGTAAGCGAATGTGGTTACTTCATTACATCCGTTAATGTAATAAAAGAAACGGCGGCCGCGACGTTTGTAAGCGTCAACAGCGGATTCAATCACCTGATCCGTCCCATGTTCTATGATTCATTCCACCGCATCATTAATATCTCCAACCCGCAGGGCCCGGTAAAAAATTATGCCGTGGTCGGCAATATCTGCGAGACTGACACTTTTGCCTGGGACCGCGAACTTCCCGAGGTAAGAGAAGGTGATTTGCTGGTATTCCTGAACGCCGGTGCATACGGCTTTGAAATGTCTTCCAGCTTCAATTCACGTTACAAACCGGCTGAAGTAATGGTGAATGGCGATGAGGTAAAATTGATTCGTGAGCGAAGCAATTTTGAAGATTTATTGCGTGGGCAGGTGCCACTAGCACCATAGGTGAATGGCGTGCTTCCTGAGGCGGTTGTCAATCGTGAATGGTCAATGGTGAATGGTCAATAGTGAATGGTCAATGGTGAATGGTCAATAGTGAATGGTCAATGGTGAATCGTCAATGGTGAATCGTCAATGGTGAATAGTGAATAAGCTTCCTGCTTGGTTTGTGTTTGCACAAACCAACAGCAGCATTTACCTAAAACCTACTACCTATTACCTTAAACCTTACACCTTACGCCTTACTCTCTTAACAAATCCATCATACTCCGCTAACATTACCATTACACAAGCCAGGTACTTTCGCCGCAAATCAACCAACAAGCGGTATGAGAAATATCCTCCGGCTTCTGCCTGTACTGGCATGCCTTTTTGCTTTCAATGCAAAGGCTCAAAAAACTTCCGTTCGCATACGCGTCAGCGACGAACAAAATCTCGCTTTACCAGGCGCATCCATTACACTTTCCCCCGGCAATAACGGCGGGTACACCAACAGCAACGGAGAGGTTACTTTCGCGGCTTTACCGGCAGGCGATTATCATCTCACGATTTCTTATATCGGTTTTGCAACATTGGACAAAAACATAAAACTCTCCGGTACTACCATGGAGCTCGCTGAAAAATTGAGTCCCGGCGTTACTACCGACAAAGAAGTGATCGTAATGGGCGACCGTCTGAGGGGACAGGCCCGCGCACTCAACCAGCAAAAGAACAGCGACAACATTACCAACATCGTAAGCGCCGATCAGATCGGCCGTTTCCCCGATGCCAATATCGGCGACGCCGTTAAACGCGTCCCCGGTATCACCATGCAAAACGACCAGGGCGAAGCACGTAATATCATCGTGCGTGGTATGGGACCTGAATTCAACGCCGTAACACTTAACGGCGAGCGTGTTCCTTCTGCTGAAGGCGACAACCGCCGCGTGCAGATGGACCTGATTCCTGCCGACATGGTACAAACCATTGAAGTAAGCAAAACACTCACACCAGATATGGACGCCGATGCGATCGGTGGCTCTGTCAACCTTATTACCCGTGCAACACCCAATGGCCTGCGTATCGCAGGTACCGTAGCAGGTGGCTACAACAGCATCCGACATGGTTTTATCGGTACGGCCGGACTGCTCGTTGGCAGCCGTACACGCAACCAGAAACTTGGATTTGTAGTGAATGGTACGTTTAATAAAAATGTATACGGCTCCGATAACGTGGAAGCCGTATGGAGCAGAGACGCGAACGGCAAACCTTTCGTGAGCGATCATGATATTCGCGTATATGATGTAACACGTATCCGACGCAACCTTTCCGCAACAATTGACTATCGGATCAACGCACTAAACACCATCTATCTTACCGGAACCTACAACTGGCGTGACGACAAGGAAAATCGCTTCCGTCTTCGTCACCGTTACAGAGGTGATGCGGAAAATCCCAATCCTGCCGATTTGATCTATAATTCCAATGGTGATATTACAGGCTACCGCAATGGTGAAGTATTGCGTCAGACCAAAGGCGGTATCAACAGCGGCCGCAACGATGGCCGCCGCCTGGAAGACCAGCGCGTACGCACGGCCGCCATCCGTGGCGAACACCTCTGGGGTAAACTGGCCGCCAAGTGGAGTGTACAATATGCGAGGGCTTCAGAAAAACGTCCGGAAGAACGTTACATCTCCCTCGGTCGCCGCAGCATTACCGTGTCGCAAAATATCAGCGATCCCGAAACGCCTGTGCTCACGGATCTTACTGCGATGCAGAACTATACCCGTCTGAATGAATTAACCAACCAATTCCAGGATCAGTTTGAACAAGACCTGAATGCCAAACTGAAATTCGAACTGCCTGTTTCTTTGATCCCCAACCGTTCCGGCCAGTTATATTTCGGTGGCCGTCTGCGTACGAAGACCAAAGAGCGTAACAATACATTTTATTCCTATGAAGCCCTGGGCGCAAATGCCGCTCAGTTTGCCAACATTTCCCTGCTGCCACTGGTAGACCGTTCCAGCTACAATTTCTATCCCGGTAATAAATACGTAGCAGGCGAATTTGTAGATCCCCGTTTCCTGGGAGGTCTCAACTTCCGCGATCGTTCGCTGTTTGATGAAACCGACGAGCCCGCCGAATACCTCGCCGGTAACTACCGCGCAAAAGAAACCATCACTGCGGGATATGTTGGATTGAAACATGACATTACAGCGAAATTTTCTGTGAACCTTGGTGTACGCGTTGAACACACGTCCATCAATTACACGGGCAACATCGTTGAAGACGAAGAAGACCTGAAAGGCACCGCTACACTGAAGAACAATTACACCGATGTATTGCCTTCCATCAACCTGAAGTACCGCGTCAACAACAACCTTATCCTGAAAGGTGCATGGACCAACTCACTGGCAAGACCCAAGTATTACGACCTGGTACCTTATTTCAACATCAATCCGAATGACCTGGAACTGTCTGCCGGTAACCCTTCACTGGACCCGGTAAGAGCAACCAACTTCGATCTGATGGCTGAGCAATATTTCCGCTCGGTGGGGCTGATCTCTGCCGGTGTGTTCTACAAAAACATCGACAAGTTCTTCTATTCGTATATCGACAATCAGTATACACAGGCAAAATTTGCGGCTGATTTCCCCGGCGTAAGCAACCCGATCGCGGTGGGTGAAAACTGGGACTTTGCACAACGCCGCAACGGAACCGGCGCGCAGGTATGGGGTGCTGAAATTGCGTTACAAAGGCAGTTCGACTTCCTGCCGGGTTTCTGGAAAGGATTCGGTATTTACCTGAACTATACCTACACACATTCAACTACCGAAGGAATTTATGTTGACGGCGAAAAAATCCGCAGCGATGTGAAACTGCCTGGCGCTGCACCGCACATCTTCAATGCTTCGCTTTCTTATGAAAATAAAAAAGTAGTGGTACGTGTTTCCGGCAATTTCACCTCTGCCTATGTGGATGACAGTGATGACGCCGGTTACAACGCCGATGCTTTCAACGACCGTTACTACGATAAACAATTTTTCCTGGACGCAAACGCATCTTATGCCATTACGGGCAAACTGCGTGTGTTCGCGGAGGCCAACAATCTGACGAATCAGCCCCTGCGTTACTACCAGGGAATCAAAGACCGTACGGCGCAATTGGAATACTACGGTCCGCGTTATAACCTCGGTCTCAAATTTGACTTAAGCCGTTAATCCGGTAATACTATTTCATATGCAACAACTGATCAATAAGATCGCCGGCATCGCAGCAATTGCGGTGCTGGCTGCTTGTAACGGTGCCAAAAAAATGCCTGCGGCTGATGTAGTGAGGCCGGTAGTGGTCACGGAAAAAGTGGTGTTCGATACCGACGATCCGGCTATCTGGATCAATGCGGCCGATCCTTCCGCCAGCCTCATCGTGGGCACCGATAAAGAAACCAATGGCGGCATTTATGCATTCGATCTCAACGGACGTATCGTCCGCAAAGTGGTGGGATTACAACGCCCGAACAATATCGACATCGCTTACGGTTTTCTCCTTGCGGGCAAACCGGTAGATATAGCTGTTGTAACAGAAAGAGAAACAAATAAGCTCCGTTTTTATTCCTTACCCGATCTCACCCCGCTGGATAATAACATCGGTATCGATTTATTTGCCGGAGAAAAACAAAGAGACCCGATGGGCGTTGCATTTTACACGCGCCCTGCGGACAAAGCCATTTTTGTGATTGCCGGTCGCAAGACAGGCCCTGCCCAAGGATATCTCTGGCAATACCAGTTGGTGGACGATAACGGGAAAGTAGCGCTGAAGAAAGTACGCGAATTTGGTCGCTACAGCGGTCGTAAGGAAATAGAATCCATTGCCGTGGACAACGAACTCGGTTATGTTTATTATTCAGATGAGGGATATGGCGTGCATAAGTACCTGGCCGATCCTGCTGCTAACAATAACAATGAGCTCGGCGTGTTTGGCACCACCGGGTTCAAATCCGATCATGAAGGTATCTCCATTTACAAAACTGGTCCGAAAACCGGTTATATTCTGGTGTCGAACCAGCAGTCGAACAGTTTCATGATCTATCCGCGTGAGGGAAGCCAAACCAATCCTCATCAGCATGACCTGATTGCCGAAGTGCCGGTATTGGCCAATGAAAGTGATGGATCAGAGGTAACGAGTCTTCCAATCAATGATAAATTTCCCAAAGGGATATTTGTGACGATGAGCAATGGCCGCGTGTTTCATTATTATGATTGGCGCGACATAGCGAAGAAAGCCGGGCTGGAATAATTCAAAATTCAAAATTCAAAAAAATCAAAATGTGGCGATCATGAATGTTCAGGATCGCTTTAAAATATCAGCCGCGGAGAAGTACAAACTTTCCGCGGCTGTTTACTTATAACTTACTACTTCTGACTTTTTTGAATTTTTACTTTTGAATTTTGACTTTTCTACATGTACTCCACCGTCATGCGGATCGTCATCTTCCCGCTGCCGGGGAGGGAGGCACCCATTACTTCGGTAGTTCCGTTGGAATCGGTATTGATCGTCTTTTCTTTCATCAATCCGGTGGCACGATCGAGAATGATCTGTCCGGTGGAAACCTGGTTCTGCTTATTAAGCGCTTCGGATCCCATGATCTGCAACGTCATGTTGATGGCCGCAGAACGTTTGAAGTCAACAATAATAGTTGAATCGGTGATAGCTGATAAAGTATAGACGGTAAGAGCAGATTCAGAGGGAGTGAGGGTAGTGTCTCTCCAACTGTCGCCGATGCCTGTTTCTTTGTCGGGAAGCACTTTAAAAAAACTGTTACTGCCGCGTGCCGGAGGGTTTACCACATCCGTCATATCGCGCACCTGGTTGAGAATAACGGCTGACCGGTCGTCGGAAGCGGGTGCTTCAAACTTTTCGGGACGGGCCATCAATGTTTTACCGCTCTTGTCGATGATTACGTCGTAAGATTTGTTCAGCATGTCGGCTATCGGCTTTCCAAATTCGCCCGACATATCTTTTTTGTTATCGGAATCAAAGCTGCGTTTGGCACCCATGCCTTCAAAATTGAAAGCCAGCCGTTGCACCGAGTGATGCAGCGTACTGTTGTCTTCAGTGGCATTGGTAACTTTATAACTGTGAATGGTAACGCCGCTGGTTTTGAAATCAATCGTCTGCCCCATGGCATCCTGCGTCATGGTACTGGTCTGATCCACTTTTATCTGGATAGTACGACCCGGCTCGAATTGCAGTTTACCGGTAACTTTTTGTGCTTGTTGTTGCGCGTCAGCAGCCTGTGCCAGGCCGAGTCCCAGTACAAGCGCCAGGGATGATTTGAGGAAAGGGTGCATGATCATAGTTCAAATTTGACGAAACTTCCGCGAAAAAGATGCAAGCGTGACGAAAAAAAGACAGATCCTTCTTTTTTCCGGCTGTTTTGGATATCGGACGAACTTGTTACATTTATCACAAATACCTGCTTATGCCTATAAGAATGACCGACGATCCACAGGATCCGAACCAAAACGATTACAATGACGACAATGGAGGAGGAGGCCGCGGTCCATCGGGACCCGGCGGCGGACTGGGCGCACTGCTGCCGATGTTATTAGGACTTTTCAAGGGGAAAGGCATTATTCTGCTGCTGGCACTGGGTGCCGGCGCTTATTTCCTGCTCGGCAGGGGTAATTGCAATCTGGGTGAGCTGGCCCAGCAGGCACAAACATTATTTTCCAAAAGTGGCTATAGTTTCAGCCCGGACCAGTTCAACAAAGCATCTGTATACGAAGGGCTCGAGGACGATGCGAACAAAAATCCGCTGCCTGAAGCGGTTTCGCTGCGCCGGTTTGCACCTACGCGTGGGGATCAGGGACAGCAGGGTAGCTGTGTTGCCTGGAGCAGCGCCTATGCCGCACAAACGATTCTCACTTCTGCCGCTACGCACCAGGAACCCGATCAGATCGTATTCAGCCCATCTTACCTGTACAACCAGATCAAACTGGAAGGCTGCCAGGGATCATACATCCAACTGGCCATGGAAGCGATGCAAAAAAATGGCGGTGTTCCCTTAAGTCAGTATCCTTATCGGGATGATGATTGCAACCGGGATCCCAGCAGTCAGTTTTCCAATGGAAGAAGCAACACGATCCATGGGTTTACACGGTTGACAAACGGGAACACACAGTCGATCAATATCCGTTCCATCAAGGAACACCTGGCCGGTGATGCGCCGGTGGTGATCGGTATGATGGTTGGCCAGAGTTTTATGCAGGACATGATGGGAAAAGAGCTGTGGACGCCGCAGGGAATGGATGCATCGCAGGTGGGAATGGGCGGACATGCCATGTGTATCATCGGTTATGATGACCGCAAATTTGGCGGTGCATTTGAGATCATGAACAGTTGGGGTGGTAATTGGGGTAAGGATGGCGTTGCATGGGTGCGATACGGTGATTTCAAGACCTATGCACGGGAAGCTTATGGTATTGATCCGCTTCCAAAATCGGCGAATGTGGCGGCCATTCCGCTGGAATGTAAAATAGGATTGGTAAACAACGAAACGAAGCAATACATCCGCCTGCGTGCGGAAAACGGAAACAGCTTCAGCACCGTAACGCCGATTCGCCCGGGTACACGATTCAAAATGGAAGTACAGAATACGACCGAATGTTATATCTACATATTCGGTCAGGAGCAGGATGGGAGTTCTTATGTATTGTTTCCTTACCTGGCGCAGGGACAAACAAAATCCAAACATTCAGCCTACTGTGGTATAACGGGCTATCGTCTTTTTCCAAAAGGACAATCGATGGAAGCTGACACGATTGGCAATCGCGATTACATCGCCATTGTGGTTAGTAAAAAGGAATTGGATTATAACGCGCTGAATAAATCGATTGCTGCTGCAAGCGGCTCCACTTATGCCGAGAAAGTAAATGCGGCGTTGCAGGGCAAACAGTCGCGTGCCGCACGGTATGGCAGCGTGGCTGATGGCCGTATTGCGCTGCAGGCAGCAGGAGGCGATGCTGAAATGGCCGCAACAATCGTTGCGTTTGATAAGCAATAAAGTTATTCTATAAAAAAAGTTAATGACAGCCGCAGGAATGCGGCTGTTTTTTTTGCGGTGGATTGAGTCGACAGGAACGTTTCAATGTCTATAACAATGGCGCTGGTTTGACCGGTTGTATTTTAAGACAGGCAAACGAACACTTTGCAGGTGTCAGACGATTGTTATATCTTTTAAAAGACCTCACCACACCTTGTGCAGCACCCGTCATCCTATTGGTTTCACTCTCATATCCCGCCTTCCGTCGCTCGATCAGTTCTTTGTAGTCATAGATGCCAAACTTTTTCATTTTCTTTTGCAGATGCCCCTCGTGTCCTATTGCGGAAACGAATTGATCAAGTAGTTCATACTCTTCCGGACGCGCATGGTTTTTCTCTATCCTCTGGTAGAGGATATCCAAATCTTCATTGGTCATTTTTGGAGCCGTTACTTTGTTTTCCATAATGTGATTTTTTAGCCAGTGATTTTCATCCGGCAGTTAACCATTCAGTTTATTTTCAGTCTCCTCGAACATCTTTTCAGCTTTTCCAAGAATAGTCTTCATCTGATCATAATAATGGTGGAAATTCTTTTGCATATAACTCTCCACCTGCCGCTCGGCGTTTACGAATATTCCTGCATTTATCGCAAGTAATAATGTGACGATGATTCCTCCGAAAATCAGGATATCATCCAGCCGTTTATTGAGTGCAGCAATTTTCTCTTGGTAAAGGTCATCACTGCTTCGCGACTGGTATAAATGCCCGATCTCTGCAGCATGCTTATTTTCCATTTGACTGAAACTCCACATAACCCCCGTCATGATCAATATTCCCAATAACACTCCCATCAATATCTTCATCTTCACCTCCTTTTCCCAAAACTACGATCAGGGGATGCGGATAGCCGGGAGTTAAGTACTTAAGTTGTATTAAGAAGGAAAAAAACATTTTCAGCCATAAAAAAAGGCCGCCAATTGGCGGCCTTTCTTCTTTTATGTTCAGGTGTTATTGCTTCACAAAGTTGTAAACAATATAGATCGTACGCCCTTCAAATGCGATCGGCGAACGCGCCGTAAATGCTCCATCTCCCACAGAAGTTACCTCCAGTGAGTAACCATCCTCTACCTGATGCGCTTTGCTGTTTTTTACACCATCCATTTTCTTGAAATTGAAATAATCGATACCGTTGATCGTACGAACCGACCATACGATCCTGCGCTCACCCGCCATACAGCCATTGCCGGCCGAGGTGATATTATAGGTGCCAAATCCATTATTCGGCAAACTCCACTGGCTGCCATTGAAACATTCAACCGCCACATCGTCAAATGCGGTCGTTTTCAATTGGGCATTGCCCGTAACACCCTCGATCCTGGCCGATGTTACCGTCCAGTTACCTTTCAGTGTGCCTTTTTGCAGCTTCTTGGTGCTGGAACAAGACCAAAGCGTTACCGCCATTACCAGACCTGCCAGGAGATAAATTCTCTTCATGTTTTACGTTTTATTAAAATTAGCAATACAGATGCCAAAAAAGGATAGCCGTTCTACCAGACTGATAGACAACGGTTGGAAAGAGGGGTAAAATGTTTAAATTGCCGCTGCTAACCGTCACCGGACGACAATCTTATAACAACAAATGCAAAAATAATGCGTATTTATATCTGTTCCTTTCTTGCGCTCTTTTTTACTTTAACCGTTTCCGCGCAGGATAAGGAGCTTTACCGCCCCAACGAAAATGCTGAAGAGGCGCTCGGTAAGATCATCTCTCAGGCGGGCAAGGAAAATAAACATGTACTCGTGCAGGTGGGCGGCAACTGGTGCATCTGGTGCCGCCGGTTCAATCATTTTACCACAACCGATCCTACCATCGACTCGCTGATCAAATCATCTTTTGTCGTTTATCACCTTAATTACAGTAAGGAAAACACCAACGAGGCCATTCTCGCGAAGTATAAATTTCCCCAACGCTTCGGTTTTCCCGTATTCCTGATCCTCGACGGCAAAGGAAACCTTTTGCACACACAAAATTCCGAATACCTGGAAGACGGAACAGGTTATGGTAAAGCCAAAGTCCTGGCATTCCTGAAAGCCTGGACAGTGGCCGCGCTTGACCCCGCTTCGTATAAAGGAAAATAATTTTTGCCTATGCATACTGGCACCGCCCGGTTTCTGGCCATTATCCGCCATCCGCTCAAGTATCGTTGTTTTTTGCTTACCCGCCTGCCCGCGGCTTTTTTCTCCGGGGTACGCATCCGTACGGTCGATAACGAACATTGCGCTGTGTCGGTGCCGTATAAATGGTTTACCAGAAATCCTTTTCGCTCCACTTATTTTGCCTGCCTGGCCATGGCAGCGGAAATGAGTACCGGCGTATTGGCTATGGCACAATGTTATGGCAGGCGTCCGGCTGTTTCCATGCTCGTTACAGGGCTCGAGGCGGCTTATACCCGCAAGGCTAAAGGCTTTTCCATTTTCACTTGCAGCGATGGCGAATTGATCCGCCAGGCAATCGACGAAGCGATTGCCACCGGCGAATCACGTACCGTTCGCGCCGAATCTGTCGGACGCAACGCTGCCGGCGAAGAACTCGCCCGCTTTCATATCACCTGGTCTTTCCGTCAGAAAGAAACCACGATTGTTTCACCGAATTAAACAAGACGTATGAAGATTGCTTTTCATGGCGCCGCACGTACCGTTACCGGCTCCAAACATTTGCTGACCTTGAAAAATGGCAAGAAGATATTACTTGATTGCGGCATGTACCAGGGTATGGGAAGAGATACAGATGCATTGAACCGCGATTTCGGATTTACCGCTTCCGAAGTGGATGTGCTCATCCTCTCACACGCACATATCGATCATTCCGGTCTTATCCCCAAACTCGTGGGCGACGGGTTTCGTGGAAAAATATTCTGTACACCCGCCACGCGCGACCTTGCACATATATTACTCGAAGACTCTGCGGAGATCCAGGAGGACGACGTGAAGTTTCAGAATAAAAAACGTGCGGCGGAAGGGATTCCTTATCTGCGGCCGCTTTATACATTGGCCGATGCCCAGAAAGCGTTGGAGTTTTTTCATACGGTTGAATACGGCGAATGGTTCGACGTCACCGATGGAGTGAAAGCATTGTTCACCGATGCCGGTCATATTATTGGCAGTGCCTGCGTGCACCTGAAAGTAACGGAAAACGGTAAAGAAACGGCCATCACGTTCAGCGGTGATCTTGGCCGCTACCGCGACGTGATCCTGCGCTCACCCGACACTTTTCCGCAAGCCGATTATATCATCATGGAATCGACTTATGGCAACAGCCTGCATGACCCTGCCGTAACAACACCCGACCTCTTACTCGAGTGGATCAGGAAAGCCTGCATCGAACAAAAAGGAAAACTCATCATGCCCGCTTTCAGCGTGGGGCGTACACAGGAATTATTGTTTGCGCTGAATCAGCTCGAATTGGAAAACCGGTTGCCCGATCTTCCTTACTACGTTGATAGCCCTTTAAGTATTGAAGCCACGGAAGTAGTGAAACGTTTCCCTCAATATTTCAACCGGCAGATTCAAAAGATACTGCAATCAGACGATGACCCGTTCAGTTTTAAAGGACTGAAGTATATCAAGTCCGTTGAACAATCGAAGATGCTGAACTTTCAGAATGGACCTATGGTAATCATTTCTGCGAGTGGTATGGCCGATGCAGGAAGAGTGAAACACCATATCAGCAACAATATCGAGAATGGCCGCAACACGATTCTTTTCACGGGTTATTGCGAACCGCGTTCCTTAGGTGGCCGGCTGCTCGGCGGTGCAAAAGAGGTCAGCATCTTTGGCGTGGAGCACCAGGTAAATGCCACCATCGGACAGATCCGAAGCATGAGTGCACACGGCGATTATGATGATATGAGCCAATGGCTCAGTTGCCAGCACCCCAAAGAAGTGAGGCAATTATTCCTCGTGCATGGGGAATACGAGGTGCAGGAAGAGTTTAAAAGGAAGCTGTTGCGAAAAGGCTTTACCGATATACAGATACCTGAGCGTCATTACGAAATCGGCCTGCCATAGTACGGTTTCGCCTGCTTTCTATTTTCACATCTCTTTAATAACCGCGGCATTATTTTTTCCGTTAATAAGTCAGAAGAACTTCTTCTTCTATTAACAAAAAAGGAGAAAATACATGTTACGCAACGTTAAACTGTGGAGTACATGTTTGGCCTTTGTCTTTTTGGCGGCCGGTTGTGGTCCCACAGCACATATAGAAAAAGACGATAACACTGATTTCAGCCGTTACAAAACCTTTGCCTGGCTGGATAAAGACGATAAGGGAAATAAAACCAGCGACCTCACCGAGCAGCGCATCCGGAAAGCTGTAAACCAGGAGTTACAAAAAACAGGATGGCGGGAGTCCACGGCCAATCCGGATATTGTACTGAGTTATGACGTATTGGTCGAACGTTCGGTGCGCCAGGAATCTGATCCCGTTTATACCCGTCCGTTCACGCGTACCTTTTACAGCCCCTATTCACGCCGGTTTATCAATGTTTATTATCCTTCGCAATTCGTAGGCTACGATAGTTATAATGTGCCCACAAGAGAAGGGACGATCACCATCACGATCATCGATGCCAATACGGATAAAACCGTCTGGCAGGGGTGGGCTACCGAACAGCTCGATAGCCGCAATATCAGCAGCAAAGAGATCAACAGCACGGTGAAAGCGATTATGCGCAAGCTGGATGTAGCGAAGAGGTAGAAGGTGTAAGGTGTAAGGTGTAAGGCATAAGGTGTAAGGTGGAAGGTGGAAACAGCCGTGATAGGTTTTAGGTAAACAGCCAGGGTGCGTTACGCACAAAAGACTTGCGCTATGCCGTTGTTGGTTCGTAACCACACGAACTAAGAGAAAACGAAAAGCCATGGCTGTTCCATTGACTATTCACTATTCACCATTCACGATTCACGATTGACAATTGACCATTCACGCCTACCTTTGCCGCAGAGGTCCGGACCAGGTTGTCCGGTTGTTTCATGAAATCATTCCGCTATCTCGCCGCTGCTTTACTGGCTTTTATTATCTGGGGATTCTTTAGTCTGGCTATCCGCCCGCTGGCGGGCTATGCCTCGCTGGACATCTTGTTTTTCCGTGTGTTTATCAGTGTTACACTCATGATGGTGATCGGTGTGTTAGCGCGCCGCACCGCCTGGAAGGAAACAATACAGCTATTCAGGAAGATGACACCCGCGGAGCGGCGCAACTGGTGGCTCGTTACCGCCGGAGGCGGCGCTTTACTTACCGCTAACTGGTTTTTCTTCATTTACGTAATGAACCACGTAAGCGTTAAAGTGGCTTCGTTTTCTTACCTTATTTGTCCGATCCTCACAACGGTATTGGCCTTTTTTATTTTAAAGGAAAAATTGCGCTGGCAACAATGGATCGCTGTGGCACTCAGCCTGGTCAGTTGCGTAATGCTCGCACTCGGACATTTCGCAGACACGGCGTTCAGCCTTATCGTGGCTGTTTCCTATGCATTATACCTGATCATTCAGCGAAGAGCAGGATCCGTAGATAAATTTGTTTTACTTACCATACAAATGGCTTTTTCCGCGCTGTGCCTGCTGCCCTTTTATCCCGTATGGGGACACAACCCCGGATGGGACGGCTTTTTCCTGGGCATGACCTCGCTGATCGCCGTATGTTTTACTATCATTCCCCTGATGCTGAACCTTTATGCCCTGCAGGGCGCTAATTCTTCCACGGTCGGCATTCTGCTTTATATCAATCCGTTAATCAATTTTGCACTGGCTATTTTTTATTTCGGGGAAAAGGTGACGGCCATGCAGTTGCTCGCTTATTCCATCATCGGATTTTCAATTCTTTTGTTTAATGCGCACTATTTCCGCGCCATGTTCACCAAACCTATGTGGAAAAAACCGCTCGACAGGGTAGGCGGTCCCGGACGACGGAATGCTTAATTTTGCCCTTCCATGTCACTGTTCATTGCCTCACTCAATTCCGGCAGCAATGCCAATTGTTATTACGTCGGTACCACCGAAAGCGCGGTGCTGATCGATGCAGGATTGTCGTGCCGCGAAACCGAGAAGCGCATGACGCGGCTCGGACTTTCGATGGACAAGGTGCAGGCTCTTTTCATTTCGCATGAACATTCCGATCACGTCACCGGCTTGCCCGGCCTTTCCCGGAAATACCGGTGGCCGGTATATATTACACAACCGACACTCAGCTCAGCACGCGTGCCACTGGAAACCGAACTGGTTAGATCATTCGTATCAGGACAATCCATCGACTTCGGCCACTTGCGTGTATTGCCTTTCTCCAAACATCACGATGCGGCGGATCCATACAGTTTTGTGATAACGGCGGGAGAGGTGAACGTGGGCGTGTTCACCGATATTGGTCATTGCTGCGAACGGGTGATCACTCATTTCAAACAATGTAATGCGGTTTTCCTCGAGTCTAACTATTGCGAAGACATGTTGGAAAAAGGGAAGTATCCCTGGTTTTTAAAACAACGCATCCGCGGCGGACAGGGACATCTATCCAATGCACAGGCACTTGATCTGTTCTGTCGTCACGGCGAAGGTGTAAGCCATTTAATTCTCTCACATTTATCCCGCAACAACAACGATCCGGAACTGGTAGAACGTTTGTTCAAAGAAAAAGCGGGCACTACCCATATTTATGTCGCATCGCGCTACCAGGAATCGGAACTGTGGCATATTACTCCATCATTTACCCAAACGCGGGCATTATTAGCCGCGGAAAAATCGCGCAAAACTAAAATTCCTCTTGCGCAACAAGGTTCTCTTTTTTAATGTGTTGAGTGAAAACATGCGGCCGTTAGTTGGCAGCAGTTTCACAAAAAGAAAGAAAAAATATTTTTTTATTTACCGAATTCTGTTAAGTTTGGTTTGCTAAAACGAATTAGCAACGTATTTTTTACTCAAAACTGCTTGTCACATGTCTAACGTATCATTGCCTTTTGTTCCTGGCATGTCTCTGCCGGCTGGTTGATTGATTGCTTACTGCCTCCACCTTATCCGCTCCGACATCAACCGATCTGCTTATTCTCTAAATGCCATTTATGAAAAAAAGAACTGCTTTTGCATTTCGCCTCCTGCTGGCAGCAGCCACCAGCCTCGCCATGGAAGGAGCAGCCGAAGCGCAGTCCATCATTGTTACCGGTACCGTCCGCGAATCAAACGGTACGCCGGTGCAGGGCGCTACCGTCAGAGAGCGTTATTCCACTAACAACCGCACGCTTACCACCGTTTCCGGCAGCTACAGCATACCGGTGACCTCCGACACTTCTTCGCTTGTTTTTACCTATGTGGGAATGGAAACCGTGATTGAACGTGTGCGTACACGCCGCGTGATAGATGTAACCATGACCGTCAAACTCGGCGATCTCGACGATGTAGTGATCATTGGTTACAATTCTACCAAAAGAAAAGACCTGACCGCTTCGGTTTCATCCATTTCCAAAGACGCCTTAACAGACCGAACGTTGTTTTCCCTGGCAGATGCCATGAAAGGCAAAGCTGCCGGTGTACAGATCATTCAGAACGATGGTACGCCGGGTTCTGAGAATACCATTCGCATCCGCGGTGCAAGTTCCATCAGTGCCAGCAGCGCTCCGCTTTTTGTAGTGGATGGCGTACTGCAGGATGATATCAATACGCTTAGCCCGGGTGATATCGAATCAGTCGAGATTCTCAAAGACGCATCCGGCACAGCCATGTACGGAGCACGTGGTGCAAACGGTGTTATCCTCGTTACCACCAAGATGGGAAAGGCCGGCAAAACACGCGTTGACCTTTATACCAACGTTGCCTTCCAGCGTCCGGGTAAGATGTATGACCTGATGAATTCAAGTGAGTATGCCCGCGCACGGTATCTCGCTTCTTCTTACGTTTATTCTCCACCAAGCACTACCAATCCAAATATTCCTGCAACCACACAAGGTGGATTTACTTATTTCCGCGATACACCTTTGGGTACACCGGGTGGCTTCTGGGGAGTGGCGCTCGATGCCACCTACCATGATTGGGATAAATACAACAGCCCCGATTCTGTGAACACCGACTGGCAGGATGCCATGTTCCAGAACAGCATGGTACAGGAATACCGCGTAGGTGTAACGGGAGGATCAAAAGATACCAAGTTCTCCTTCCTCGGCGGTTACCTGGATCAGGGAGGATTGGTGATCTTCAGTAATTATAAACGTTACAACGGACGTTTCAACCTGCAACAGAAACTTTCGAAGGTAGTTACGCTTACCAGCAATATCGCGGCAAGCCGCACCATGACAGACGGTTATATAGCCGGTTCATTTAACGGCGGCATTTCTTCCAATGCCGTTGTGGCAAGCATGCTCGCCAAACCTCCGGTCAATCCCCTTACGCAAACCGATGTGGAAGACAACGAAGACGTGGACGGCTACATCAGCAACAACCCTTACACACTGGCAAAGCATGTAACCAATACCCGCCAGACCAGCGATTGGATCACGCGTATGGCCATCGACTGGAATATTTCCAACAATTTTACTTTCCGCGTCAGCGGTAACTATACCACCATCGGCACCAACAACGATGCTTATTATCCGAAGTTCACTTCAGCAGGTTCACGTTTCAATGGCCGCGCAGTGTTGTCACGCGCTACCAGTAACCGCTTTATGAATGAAAATCTGCTTTATTACAGGGGCCGTATCGGAAAAGATCATCAGTTGAACGGTACGGCCGGTGCCATTTTTGAAACAAGCAAAGTCAACCAGATAACCGCCGAGAACCAGAATTATGATGTAGAGGTGTTGGGCGTTTATGGTTTGCAAAACGGTACCGTTCCCATCATTCCTACTTACAACATCACCAAATGGTCAATGGCTTCTTTCCTTGCCCGGGGTGAATACAGTTACAAGGGACGTTATTTGTTTACCGTCACCTTCCGCGCCGATGGCTCGTCACGTTTCAGCCGCACCAACAAATGGGGATACTTCCCTTCGGGCGCATTTGCCTGGCGTGTATCGGATGAGAATTTTCTCCGCAATTCAAAAACCGTTTCAAACCTGAAGCTTCGCGCTACCATTGGTCAGAGCGGCAATACCGCCATTCCTTCTTACCTGACTTTGTCTACCATCGGCACCTATTTTTCACCGATGAATGGCAATACACCTAATTATGGGGTGGTGGTGGAAAGACCGGAGAACCTTTCCCTCAAATGGGAAACTACCACACAAACCAACCTCGGCCTCGATCTCGGTTTGTTTGAAGACAAGATCAGCATTACCATCGAAGGTTATCTCAAACGCACAAAGGATCTGTTGATCCAGAAAGTAACACCGGGTTATACAGGCTTCCGTTCTACCTGGACCAATCTGGGTTCTATCCAGAACAGCGGTGTGGAAATGAATATCGCGGCTGTGATCCTTCGCAAAAAATACTTCAGTTGGTCGGCAGATGCAAACATTGGTGTTAACCGTTCCAAAGCCATAGAGATTGGTGCAGAACTCGGCATCGATCCGGGTGTGGTATCCGGTGTGGGCACCTCCGCCATTATCCGCAATGGTCAGCCTATCGGACAATGGTATGGTTATAAAACCGATGGTATCTATCAGACACGCGAAGAAATTCTTTCCTCCGGTCTTACCTCTATCAACGGTCAGCCTGTTGCAGATGTGCGTCCCGGTACGCGCCGCTTCATTGATCAGAACGGCGATGGCATCATCAATGCCGATGACCGTGTAATACTCGGTCTGGGGCAACCCCTGTTCACCGGTGGTTTTACCAACAGTTTAGCCTACAAAGGTTTTAACCTGAACATGGTGGTTCAATACAGTTATGGCAACAAAGTATACAATGCCAACCGTGTAACATTAGAGCAGGGACGTAACCCTACCAACATGAGCGCTGTACTGGCCGATTCATGGCGGCCACCGTTGTACGACATGACCACCGGTGCACAGGTAGAAGCGGGCAATCCCAACAACAAATACCGCATGCCCGGCGGCCCCGGCGAGCTGCTGATGCTGTCTGACTGGATCGAAGACGCTTCGTATATCCGGCTGGCCGATATAACACTTTCCTACACGATCACCGGCAAGCCGTTGAAGCGCATCGGGGCCACTTCGCTCGGATTGTTCGTAAGCGGTAAGAACCTGCTGATCGCAACCAACTATTCCGGTTACGACCCTGAGGTCAACACACGCCAGGGAGGCTTTGGAGACCTGATGCCTTCACTCGACTTCTCGTCTTACCCGCGCTCCAAAGTGTATTCAGTGGGACTCAAACTACAATTCTAACATTGCTAAAAACCGGATGCATATGAAACAATTTAAAAAATATCCGCTTCTTCCCGCATTAGGTATGTTGCTGATGGGTACGGTTTCCTGTAGCAAATTCCTGGAAGAAAAACCGGAAACACAGTATACGGCCGACAACTTCTTTGTTAACAAAACCACGCTCGATGCCGGTGTAGTCGGTATGTATTCATCAGTAAAAGATTTGTTTGGTGTTTACACCAACACGCCTCTTTTCATGACCGAGCTCGGAACCGATGAAGGAATGTTCAAAGGTACAAGCGGCGTTCGTTACAATTTCGACCGTCATACGTTTACGCCCAGCGAAGGAGCGATCTATGAATACTGGACACGTCATTTTCAAATAGCTGCGCGCGCCAACGCCATCATTGCTGCGGCGAACAAAGTGGCCAGCATCAGCGATGCAGATCGCAAAACCATCATCGGTGAAGCCCGCTTCCTGCGGGCCTATGTTTATTTCCGCCTGGTGCAGGCCTTCGGCGAACTGCCCATCATCGATGAGCCGATCACCGGCGCATTTGATTATGGTTTGCCGCGACAGCCGATCGCACAGGTATATGATTTTATAGTGGCCGATCTGCAATACGCAACCGAAACCGGTGTACTCACGCGGCAGAAAACCAACAACGGACATGCTAATCACTGGGCCGCCAAATCATTGCTTGGAAAAGTATATCTCACCATGGCCTCTTCGAAAGAAGCGGCAAAAGTGCCGGGCTATGCAGGCATTACCCAAACCACCAATGAATTGTATTCACTGGCCTGGACGGCCTTGAAAGATGTAAAAGACAACAGCGGAGCCACTCTGCTGCCCGTATATGGTGATGTGTTCAAGATCGAGAACAAGAACGTCAATGCGGAATCGATCTTTGAACTGCAGTTCAGTACAGTAGTACCTTACGGTACACAATGGACAAAGGAATATGGTATGATCGCCAGTGGCAGCATCAACGGTAATCCTGCCTATTATACCAATGCGCTGATCGGTCAGTGCAACCTGGTATACGTCCCCAAGTTTTATAAATATTACAAACCTACCGTTCGCTCGGTGGATTATGATAAGCGCCGGGTATGGAACCTCAGCGATTCACTGGTTAACGTGGTGAACAACGTTCCATCTACACTTACTTTTATCTGGGGTACTACTTTTTCACCGGACAGTTACAACCAGACCGTACTCGGACGTTGCGGTGTGACGAAATACCGCTGGGGTAATTCGTGGAGGGAAACTTCTCCTTACCTGTATTCAAATGCACCTAACAACGTGATCGTACTGCGGTTTGCCGATGTACTGCTCATGTTTGCCGAAGCTGACTATAAGAAGAACGGTACCATTTCACAGGAAGGTCTCGATGCCATCAACCGTGTACGTCAGCGTGCGCGTGGATTGGATGCCGGCGGCAACCCCATTCCCGAATCAGCCACGCCAACGTTTAAAAATTACGTGGCTTCGGATATCAACATCAATGAAATTTTAATGGAAAGGGCACGTGAACTTTGTTTCGAATTCCAACGCTGGTATGACCTTGCGCGTACAGGCAAGTTTGAGTATTTCCTCGAGCTGACGCGTTCTGCTTCTTTTACTACCATCGTTAACACGAGCACAAGTTTCAATGCCAGCAAACATTACCTGTTCCCGATCCCTCAATCCGAACTGGATCTTTCCACCAACAAAGCTGAATTCAAACAGAACCCGAATTATTAAAACAATAACCGGTTATAAATCCTGATTATGCAAAACATATTCCGATCTGTTTCACGATTTTTTCTTGTAACGCTATTAGCGCTTGTATCTGTTGCCGGCCGCGCAGGCAATCCGCCAACCGAATTCGATGTAGTGATTTACGGAGGTACCGCCTCCGGCGTAATGGCTGCCGTGAGTGCGGCACGTGAAGGTCAGCGCGTGGCAATACTTGAACCCAAAAATCATATCGGTGGAATGGTAACCGGCGGTTTGTCCCGTACCGACATCGGCCGCCGAGAGGTAATCGGTGGATTGGCGAAAGAATTATATGTGCGCACCAGCGCTATCTACCGGAAAGACAAAGACACCATGTACTGGTTTCCGGAGCCGCATGTAGCCGAAAAAATCCTCAACGATCTGATCAAAGAAAACAACATACAGGTATTCTATCAACACCGGTTGAAAGAGAAGGGTGGTGTAAAAAAGAAAAACGGACGCATCACCGAGATTGTGATGGAGAACGGTTCTTCTTTTGCCGGCAAAGTTTTTATCGACGCAAGCTATGAAGGCGACCTGATGGCTTTTGCCGGTGTGTCGTACATCGTGGGCCGCGAAGCGCAGAAAGATTTTAATGAATATTCCGCTGGCATCCGCGAAGGATACGGAAGACACAGCGCTTATGATGAGCAGGGAAAACTTTTGCCGAATGTATTGCCCAAAGTTCCCGGAGCCGTAGGCGATGGGGATAAAAAAACGCAGGCTTACAATTTCCGCCTTTCACTGACGAGCAACAAAAACAACCAGGTTGCTTTCCGTAAACCCGCCGGGTACGATCCCGCACGTTACCTCGATTTGTATCGCAGTACGATGGAAACGATCGAACGCGTAGGAGCGGAGAAAGCGGCCGAGCAGATATTTTCCATCAGCGGAAAAATTCCGAATGATAAAACCGATCTCAATATTGCCGACTATGTGGGAGGCAACTGGGATTATCCCGATGGTTCTTACAAACGCCGCGCGGAAATATGGCAGGATCATATCGACTATGTAGCTGGTTATATTTATTTTTTAGCCAATGACTCCCGTCTGCCCGATGCATTCAGAGCTTATGTAAGCAACTGGGGATTGTCGAAGGATGAGTTTACCGACAACAACAACTGGCCCTACGAGTTGTATGTGCGCGAAGCCCGCCGCATGCGCGGAGATTTTGTCATGATTCAAAAAGATGTGGTTTCCGATATGCAGAAACCGGATCCTGTTGGCCTCGGTTCTTACGGCCTGGATGTGCATCGTGTGCAGGCTTATGTGGATGAGAAAGGCATTCTTAAATACGAAGGAGGTGTGCAACGCACCGAGCAGGAACGCATGAAACACATTCCTTACCAGATTCCCTATCGTATTCTCACCCCCAGGCGCAAAGAAGTATCGAACCTGCTGGTGACGGTGTGTGTATCGACCAGCCATGTGGTGTATTCCAGTCTCCGTATGGAACCGCAATACATGATCATGGGCGAAGCAGCTGGTGCAGCGGCAGCCATGGCCATTAAAGAAAAGAAAGCCGTGCAGGAGGTAGATGCCAAAGCATTGGGTCAATTATTACTCAAACATGGCGCATACCTGGAATCGGATCTCAAAACATTGGAAGACCTGGAAAAACCCAAAAAGCGTAAATGAGATCGCGAAAGATTTTTATCCATGCATTGTTGTTAAGCGTGTACCTGCTCGCAGGTATGGCAACAAACGCGCAGCAGTCAATTGACGCATGGTGGCCAGTGCAGGCAAAGCCGCGTGCAATGCTGGTGTGTGAACCTGCCGGACATGTGCGCGATATGAACCTGGCGCAATCACTCGCGGGGCTTGCCGCACTCTCGCTCAACGAAGGCAAAAAAGGGGAAGCCGTATGGATCAAACATGAACGGGGCTTGTATGAAACCTACTATCAGCAACTGCTCAAGCGTACCGGTCTTAAACAAACGGCTGTCTTGTCGACCTGGGATCTGGTGAAACGATTACGCAAACAGGGAATTATACAGGGATATATTTTGTATGATATCCAACAGGCCGATAATCATATTAATGTTGCTACCGTATATGCGTCACTGCTGCATGGCGTGTTGATCGATGTAAAACAGGAAGCAAAAGCAAAAGCGGCAGGACTTTCCTTATTACAGGATGCGCGCAGACTCAACTGGACAGACAGCCTGTATGATCAGTTGGCGCCACGGCTGAATGATTCACTGCTCGTCATTGCGCAGCCGGGATATCCGAACAATCGCGATTATGCCATTGCTCATCGCGCGATGGTTTACTATGGTGTTGACAGTTTACTTAACCGCGCACTCAAACGGATCCGCCCGCTTTCTCCGGTTATTGGCTGGAACAAAGGCGATGAATTCAAACAAATCGCTCCCTGTACGCGGGAAGGGCTGATCAATACCGCATCGGATTGGTGCATGAATCTCGCGGTTCTTTCCATCGGTGCGGATAAGTTTACGCCAAAGCAATTAGCCCAACTGGATCCTGCCACGATAAACTGGAAAGATACGGGCCGGTTCCATTCCTTCGTGATGAGCGACGGTGATAACATGCAATGGACAATGGGACATTTTCTCGATGACAAAGAATATTGGGCCAACCCGACGGTATCTTCAAGCCGGTTGTCGTTTACCTCCTGTGTATTGAATCTTACACAAGCCGCGCCGGATGTGTACGAAGAGCTGAGACGGACGCAGCAACCGCAGTCAACTGTTGTGGAATATGGCGGCGGTTATTACTATCCGGATCTGTTTGCGATTGACCGGCCCGGCCGCGACAGCCTGTTGCGGGAATATGCGGCAAGGATAAATAGCCGCATGAAAAGCACAGGTGCCACGGTATTTGGTTTTATTTGTAAAAATGTGAACAGCAAAGATGCTCAACGCGCTTATCAATTGTACGCAGAGGAGATGGAAGGGCTTACCGGGATGATTGCCGTGCAGTATTCGCCGTACAACGGCGGGCAGGGGAAAATGTATTGGGTAAAAAATAAAAAAGGTATCGAAATACCGGTCGTTACCGCGCATTACCAGCTTTGGGCCAATCTTACAAAGAAAGGCTCGGGCGATCCGGCAACCATTGCATCGCTGATCAATCAGCCGGAAGACAATAAACTCCGCTTCGACTGGACGATCGTACATGCCTGGTCGAAATTCAGCAAAGACGGGACCTCGCCCGCCACAAGAGGAGCGGAACCCGTTAAGTGGTGCGTGGATAAATTGGATAACACAGCAACTGTGGTTAATATTGAGGAATTGTTGTGGCGCATCCGGATGGAACACAACCCGGAGCAGACACAGAAAGTAATCAAAGAGAAATTGTAAAAACGAGTATGGCATCTCTGAAAGATCTGGCAAAACTGGTAGGTGTATCGCCCACAACTGTGTCATTTGCATTGAATGGCCGCAGCCGTGAAATGCGCATCAGCGAAGAACTGACTGAACGGATATTGGAAGCCGCCAAGAAATTGGGATACCAACCCAATAATATTGCCGTGGCACTCCGCACCGGGCAGACCAAGATCATTGGCCTCATCGTGGAAGACATTGCCAATCACTTTTTTTCCAATCTTGCTAAAACGATCGAAGACGAAGCCAGCCGCTTTGGCTACCGCGTGGTGTATTGCAGCACGGAGAACATGGCCGGTAAAGGAGATGAACTCATCAATATGCTGCAACGACAGCAGGTGGATGGCTACCTCATTACGCCGGATGCCAGCATGGAAGAACGCATGACCGGTTTGCTGAAGCGCGATATTCCCGTGGTGCAGATCGACCGTTATTTACCCGGACTCGATTGCCCCTACGTGATGGTGGATAACCACCAGGGAGTAGTGAGCGGCGTGGAATTCCTGCTGAAGAAAAAATATTCACGGATTTCTTTTGTGACGGTCGACCTCGATATGATACAAATGAAAGAACGTAAGCGTGGTTTTGTGGAAACAATGACCGCACACGGACTTTTCAAAAACAAAAAACAAATACTCGAACTGCCGTATAGCTCCGTCCGGGAAGATGCGGTAGAACGCATACAGGCTTACCTGGAAAAGGAAAAACCAGAGGCGGTCTTGTTTGCCACCAACTATGTGGGCATACTCGGTCTGCGGGCCATCAAGAACCTGCAGTTGAATGTACCCGATGACCTGGCAGTAGTCTGCTTCGATGATAATGAGGTATTTGATCTTTGCACACCCGCCATTACTGCCATCCGTCAACCGATAGAATCGATGGCCCGCGGTGCCGTAAAAATATTAATGGGAGAAATGGGCGTGGCAAAAAAATCTGCCCGCAAACAGGTAAAAATCCAGACAAGCATCGTACGCCGGGAGTCTGCATAAGCAGCGTGATCTGAGAAATAAACCGGCTTTATTATCATCAATAGCTAAAACGAATTAGCAATAATGAGACAATATATTTTACTTTTTGCACTCATCACATCTGCGCTATCGGTACACGCGCAAAACACACCACCACAATACGACCTGATCGTTGTAAGTGGTACGCCTTCAGGCATCATGGCCGCCATCGCCGCATCACGTCTCGGTAAAACAGCTTTGATACTCGAACGCACTTCGCATCCGGGTGGTTTGGTGGCGAACGGCCTCGGCGCAACGGATCTTATTACACGTGGTGCAACAGGCGGATTGTTTCTCGAATTCATCACGCGCATCAAAAACCATTATGTGCGTACGTACGGCGCTAATTCACAGCAGGTGAAAGATTGCACCAACGGTTATCATTTCGAACCATCCGTCGGTGAAAAAGTCCTGCTCGAGATGCTCGCCGAAGCCAAAACGGTCACCGTACTCACCAACCGCCAGTTCGATGCCGATCCGGCCAACCTGGTGATAGAGAAACAAACCATTCGGAGCATTCACATCCTTAATCGCACCAGCAATAAACGCGAAACCTACCATGGTAAAGTTTTCATCGATGCTTCCTATGAAGGTGATCTCATTGCTGCGGCCGGTGTTCCTTTTGCTACAGGACGTGAGGGAATAGCGGAGTACAACGAACCTTATGCCGGACAGGTATATAAGTTGTGGGGGGCCGAAGGGCAGGAGCCCGGCTCTACCAATCTTGGCGACAATGCCATCCAGGCTTATAACTACCGGTTGTGCCTGACCAACGATCCGGCAAAACGTATTGCCATTCCTAAACCCGCTGTGTACAATCGTGACGAATACGTTTCGATTATTAACGATGTGCGTACCGGTGAACATGCCGGTGTGGAGTGGGCAAAGATGTCTCCCGAACAACGCGATTCAAACCGTTGGCGCAGTTCGCAGGGATTGCCGCCGGAGGGAAAGTTTATGCCACAGGGTATGCAACGCCTGGTGAATAAAGTAATCGTGCCAAACGGAAAAACAGATGCCAATAATCAGCATCGTGCATTTGTGTCCACCGATCTTCCTGAAGAAAACTGGCCCTGGGCTACTTCTTCCTGGGAATGGCGCGACCGTTTTGCCGAGCGCCTTAAAAATTATACACTGGGTTTGTTGTATTTCGGTCAAACAGATCCAGAACTACCGGAATGGTTTCGCAGCGAATGCCTGCAATGGGGATTGGCGGCAGACGAGTTTACCGATAACAATAATTTTCCGCGGCAGGTATATGTGCGGGAAGGTCGCCGGATGAAAGGACTTTATCTTTTCCGTACCTGGGACGCCACGCCTGCTGATAAAACAAGCCGCCCGCCTGTTCATGCATCAAGTCTTACAGCCAGTCACTACGGCATCGATTCTCATGCAAATCGTAAGAGGGAAAAAGGAAGAACCGCACTGGATGGATTCTTAAGTTATTCCACCGCACCTTATACTGTCCCATATGGCGTGATCGTTCCGCCCGCTATCACGAATCTGCTTGCACCCGTGCCCGCGTCCGCTACGCATCTGGGTCTCGCCACCTTGCGCATGGAGCCTTGCTGGATGGCGCTCGGACAGGCCGCAGGTGTTGCGGCTTCGCAACAAATCGATAAAAAAATACCGGTACAGCAATTGCCCGTAAAGGCAATACAAGAAGAACTCATCAATCAACAATCAATCCTGATCTATTACCGCGACGTTGCAACCAGTCACCCACAGTTCCGGGCCATTCAGTTTGCAGGGCTCAACGGTTACCTGCCGGCATGGGAAGCCAAACCGGATGAAGCAGTTTCTTCGAAGGAATTGAATGATTGGAACAAACGCTCCGGTCTTGCGCTGAACAAACGCTTTAAGGCCGGTCAACACAAGAAGGCCGAAGTATTGCAATACATCTACGAACAAAAATTATCCCGTTCTTCCAAATAATCAACGATGCGCCAGATTCTCCTTTGCCTGTTTTTTATTATCGCCAGCCTCGCTGCTCATGCACAGCAACCGCGCGAAGCGGTGGATTATATCGATCCCATGATCGGCACCACTGAAGTTAGGTGGATGCAATACCCCGGACCCTCCACACCTTTCAGCATGGTGAAACTAAGCCCCGACAACAAAGAAGATGGTACACATGCCGGTTACAATTATGCCACGAACAATATTGCCGGTTTCAGTCATATCCATAGCTGGGCAATGGCCGGTTTACTTACCATGCCCACCAACGGTCCGCTGAAAGTACAACCCGGAAAGATCGATCAGCCGGATTCAGGATACCGTTCAAGATTTGATCATGCGGATGAAAGAGCCTCTGTCGGTTATTACAGCGTATTACTGAAAGATTATGGTATAAAAGCAGAACTCACGAGCACCTGCCGAACCGGTTTTCAACGGTACACGTTTCCCGCCTCCACCACTTCCCGTATTTTATTCGACCTGAAAATTCCGACCGAATACCCTTATGAGGTAGACTGGGCTTCGATCAAAAAAGTAAGTGATTATGAAATTGAAGGTTTTTCCAAACAACAAATGTTTAACTGGTTTGCCAGTTTGTCCAACGACTACACCATCTATTTTGTGGCAAGAGTAGATAAACCCATGCGCTCATTCGGTACCTGGGTGAACCAGGACATCGATACCATCAACAATTATAACTGGGGACATGGTGATGTGGGTGCCTTCATCGGGTTTCATACTACCGAAGGTGAGCAGATACAATTGAAAACAGGAATTTCCTTTGTGAGCATGGAGGAAGCGCGCAAGAACCTGGCGGCGGAGTCCGATCCTTTCGGTTGGGATTTTGAAGCGGTGCGCAACAAAGCACGCAGCGAATGGGCACAGATCGTAAACAAAATAGAAGTGGAAGGCGGCACGGAAGACGAACGGAGAAAATTCTATACAAACTTTTATCGTGCTTATTGTTCCCGTACCACTTTCAGTGACGCTTCGGGCAAGTGGGTAGACATGTGTGAACAAATCCGTCAGCTCAATGATCCTTCTTCTCCCATGCTGGGCTCGGATGCATTCTGGGGTGCCCAGTGGAACCTCAACCAGCTCTGGTCGCTGGTTACACCGCGCGTAACGGCCAATTGGGTGCGGTCATTCCTCGAGATGTATGATAAAGGCGGATGGCTGCCCAACGGACCGATCGGTCTTGAATATTGTGATATCATGGTAGGTCATCATGAGATGACACTCATCAACAGCGCTTATCAAAAAGGCATCCGTGATTTTGATGCGGAGAAAGCATACGAGGCCATGCGCAAAAACCAGGAGGTACAAGGTGAAGTACATCCCTGTGGAGGACTTGTCGGCAACCGCCAGCTCGATCTTTACAAAAAACTCGGGTATGTACCCGATGGCAGCAATTGGTCGCGCTTCAAAGTATTTGGCTCGCCGGATGAAGGACCAACATCCAATACCATCGATTATGCATACGACGATTGGAATGTGGCACAAATGGCCAAAGCACTAGGCAAAGACGAAGACTATAATTATTTTATCAAAAGAGCTTATAACTATAAAAACGTATTCGACAGTACCATCAGATATTTCCGGAGAAAAGATATCAATGGCAAATGGCTGGATTTTCATCTTGCTATGCGCGATGTGGAGAAGCCGCGGTATTCATGGATGGGATTTGTAGAAGGAAATGCTTTTCAATATTCCTTTTTCCTTCCGCATGATGTGAATGGCCTGATCGCTATGGTTGGTCGTGATTCATTTAATGCGCGGCTGGCACGCGGTTTTGAATACGGAGCCACGATGAATTTCCGGCAGCACGGAAGTCCGCTGCCCGCCGTCAACCACGGTAATCAGCCGGGCATGCAAGCTGCCTATTTATATAATTATTCCGGCAAACCCTGGTTGACGCAATATTGGGTGCGGGAGATCATCAGCAAATATTACGGCCTCACTTCGCAACACGGATGGCCCGGTGATGAAGATGAAGGACAGGGCGGTGCCTGGCTGGTGATGAGCGCGATCGGTCTTTTTCAGATGGATGGTGGCGGGTCCACTAAACCAATCTACGAAATAGGAAGTCCGATATTCAGGAAGATCACTATTCACCTCGATGAAAAATATTATCCCGGCAAAACATTTGTAATCGAAGCGAAAAATGTGTCGGATAAAAACAGGTATATCCGATCAGCGCGTTTGAATGGCCGCAAACTAAACGCTCCCTGGTTTTATCACGAAGAACTGATTAATGGTGGTAAACTGGAATTGGAGATGAGCGCCACGCCCGATAAAAAGTGGGGTACCCGCCCGCAGGATGCGCCGCCGTCGATGTCCACCGAGGGAAGGTAGTAGGCGAGGTGTAGGGCGTAGGGTGTAAGTAGTAGGTACGATTGACGATTCACCATTCACCATTGACCATTGACCATTGACTATTCACTCTTTTAACTTTTGAATTATAAAAATGGATCGTAAAAATTTTATCCGACAAACGGCCCTGCTGGCTGCCGCGCTGGCTCCTGCAGGATGGGCAAAAGCCGGCGATCATTTTTCCAATGAGCAGCCCGCCGAACCCGTTACCATCGTCAATGCCGGCGTTAACGGCAACAATACCAAAAATCTGCTGCAGCGATTGGACACCGATTGCCTTGCGCACAAGCCCGCACTCACCATTCTGATGGTTGGCACCAACGACATGAACAATGGAAAGCATGTGCCTCTGCCGCAGTACAAAACAAACCTGGAGAAACTGGCAGAACAGATCCAGGGTGCCGGCAGCAAATTGCTGATGATGACGATTCTTCCTTTTTATGAGCCCTACCTGCTAAGCCGTCATCCGGCCGAATTCTTTCAGCCCGAAGGACCGTCGGGCAGAAGAAAAGCGGTCAATGATACGATCCGTTCGGTGGCAGCCGCACGCAAAGCTTATTTCTTCGATATCGGAATGCCTTTTGAAAAAGTTGGCAAGATCGGCACCGAAGAAGACAGCCTGTTGCGCAACGAAGCCAATAGCCAGAAGCCCGATGGCGTGCATCCCACGCGCAACGGTTACCGGTTCCTGGCGCTGGCCGTTAGTCAATACCTTATTTGTCAAAACCTGAATGCCGGTAAAATCGTTTGCCTGGGCGACAGCATCACCAAGGGCGATGGCAGTACAGACAAGGAAAGTTATCCCGCTTATCTTCAAAAACTACTCAGCTAAGAAGGCTTTAAATTTTTATGGAAAAAAAATCAACACTCCGCCAGTTATTGTCTATTCCTGTTATCGTGGCAGCCCTCGGCTACTTTGTAGATATTTATGATCTGCTATTGTTCAGTATTGTCCGTATTCCCAGCCTGCGGTCATTGAATGTTGCGGAAGATCAGTTGCTGGACCAGGGCGTATTCCTGATCAATATGCAAATGCTGGGCATGCTCATCGGTGGCGTGTTCTGGGGTGTGCTGGGTGATAAAAAAGGACGGCTTTCTGTTTTGTTCGGTTCTATCTTATTGTATTCGCTGGCAAACATCGCCAATGGGTTTGTTACCACCATCAATCAATACGCACTGCTCCGGTTTATTGCAGGTATTGGTCTCGCTGGTGAACTGGGTGCAGGCATCACATTGGTTGCGGAAATACTTCCGAAAAATATTCGCGGATATGGTACAACCATTGTAGCGTCTGTGGGCGTGCTGGGTGCAGTACTGGCTTACTTCGTGGCAGACATGTACGATTGGCGCATCGCTTATTTCATAGGTGGCGGACTGGGATTGCTGCTGCTGATCTTGCGATTCAATGTGTTTGAATCCGGCATTTTCAAGGAAGTAAAAGAACGATCCACACAGCGTGGCAACTTCTTTTCGTTGTTTACTTCACGGAAAAGATTTATGAAATACCTGCGCTGCATCCTGATCGGTTTACCTATCTGGTTTGTGATTGGCATTCTCATTACTTTTTCACCGGAGTTCGCACAGGCGATCGGACTTACCACACCTGTAGATGCAGGTAAAGCTGTCATGTTTGCTTATATCGGTCTTTCGCTGGGCGATATGAGCAGCGGATTGTTAAGCCAGTATTTAAAGAGCCGGCGGAAAACGGTGTTGATTTTTGTATTGCTCACCGCTGCGGCCATGGCCATTTATTTATGCCAACGCTCGCCGAGCACAACTGTTTTTTACGGCCTTTGTCTTCTGCTGGGATATGCCATTGGGTATTGGGCTTTGTTCGTGACCATCGCGGCGGAGCAGTTCGGTACCAATCTTCGCGCAACAGTTGCCACTACGGTTCCCAATTTTGTCCGTGGCAGCGTCAATGTATTCACGCCTTTGTTCCTCCTTGGCGCGCAGCATTTCGGCAGGCTGGGTTCCGCCGGATTGATCGGAGGTGTTGCCATATTGCTGGCCCTGTCGGCTTTGTGGAAGATGGAAGAAACCTTTACCCGCGACCTGAATTATACAGAATAAAAGCATTTACATGAAAAAAACTCTTTTTTTTATTTGTCTGTTGGTGGTTGCCTTTGAGGCAACTGCACAGAAAGTATATGATATCTGTATTTACGGCGGTACCTCCGCCGGTGTTATAGCGGCTTACACGGCGAAGAAACAAGGGAAGACAGTGCTGCTCGTGGAGCCCGGCAATCGTCTCGGTGGTCTTTCCTCCGGCGGGTTGGGGTATACTGATATCGGTAACAAATATGCCGTAACCGGATTAGGTATTGATTTTTATCGCCGCCTGGGAAAACACTACGGACAGTTCGAGTCGTGGATCTTTGAACCGTCCGTTGCAGAGAAAACATTTCACCAATATATCCGCGAAGCAAATGTGGAAGTGTTGTATCAGCATCGTATTGTGTCTGCCAGCAAAGAAGGAACACAGATAAAATCAATCAACCTGGAGAATGTGACGGTATCTCCCGTTGCTAATAAAACAATTACCGCGCGTGTGTTCATCGATTGCAGTTATGAAGGCGATCTGATGGCAAGGGCCGGCGTTTCATATATAGTAGGCCGTGAAGCCGGCAGCGTTTATAATGAATCGTTCAATGGCGTGCAGGTACAGCCTTCGAAAACGCCGCAACGAGGCAACCAGATCCCCGACGGTGTAGATCCGTATAAAATTCCCGGCGATCCTTCCAGTGGATTGTTGTGGGGCATCAGCGACACGGTGCTGGCACCAATCGGCAGTGGCGACAATCATGTACAGGCTTATAATTTTCGTATTTGTCTTACCAATGATCCTGCTAACCGTATTCCGATCACCAAACCGCCAGGCTATGATTCCAGCCGGTATGAAATATTGCCGCGGTATATCGCCCGTTTGACCGTACAGGACGATATCCGCGAGATTCTCAAGTTCGACCTGATGCCCAATCACAAGACCGATATCAACAACGGTGGCGGCTTTTCTACGGATATGATCGGCATGAACTGGGCTTATCCGGATGGTGATTATGCTACGCGTGCACGTATTCAAAAGGAACATGAGTTGTATAACAAAGGACTGTTGTATTTTATCGGACATGATACAAGAATACCCGCGCCCATCCGCAATTTCATGCTCGACTGGGGCTATCCCAAAGATGAATACACCGACAACGGTCACTGGAGTCCCCAGATGTATGTGCGCGAAGCACGCCGCATGATCGGTGAGTATGTGATGACCCAGGCCAATTGCCAATCGAAAGTGGTGGTGAACGATGGAGTCGGTATGGCCGCCTATGGCATGGATTCTCACAATACACAGCGGCTCGTAATAAATGGTATGGTGAAAAATGAAGGCGATGTGGAAGAAGGCGGTTTATCACCTTACCCGATTTCCTATCGCTCGCTGGTGCCAAAACGTGCGCAGTGCACCAACCTGCTGGTGCCTGTTTGTCTCTCTGCCAGTCATATCAGTTATGGCTCGATCCGCATGGAACCAGTGTTCATGGTGCTGGCACAATCGGCTGCGCTGGCTGCCGTGCAGGCCATCAATAGAAAAACAGATGTACAGTTGGTAGACGTACTACAATTGCAACAGCAATTAAAAACGGATCCTTTATCCAATGGTACGCAACCGGAGATATTGGTCGACAACACAGATTCTACGCGTGTAACAGTAAGCGGACGCTGGTCGGTAAAGAAAGGAGGCACCTACGGTCCCGATGCTTTGTATGCATCGGTACAGGATCAACCAAGGTCTGTTACCTTTACACCTGCTGTTGCAAAGGCCGGTGAGTACACGATATACACTTACGTTTTGCCTAAAATATCCAAAGCTTCGGCGGTTACAAACTGGGAAGTATTTGATGGAAAAAATAAAAAAGAAATCACGATCCGGCTGGCGGATGTGATCGTAAACGGACAAACCAATGGTGAGTGGGTATCACTGGGAACCTGGCAATTGCCGGCAGGAGATAAGGCCACCGTTACGGTGTCAAATAAAAATGCCAATGGTACTATTGTAGCGGACGCGGTGCTGCTGGTGCCGGTAAAAAAATAATCATGATGAAGAAAACGCTGTTTTTGTTTTTGCTGCTGCCTTCCTTGTTACATGCGCAGGTAAGCCGCACGAAAAATGTAGTGGATCATGTCAATCCATTGATGGGTACGGCATCGAAACATGAGTTCTCCAATGGTAATACCTATCCGGCGATAGCCTTGCCCTGGGGCATGAACTTCTGGACACCGCAGACCGGACCAATGGGCAATGGTTGGGCGTATACCTATGATTCCAGCAGGATCGTTGGTTTCAAACAAACGCACCAGCCTTCACCATGGATCAACGATTATGGCCAGTTTGCGCTGATGCCGGCTACAGGCAAATTGGTTTTTAAAGAAACCGATCGCGCAAGCTGGTTCTCGCATAAGGCAGAAGAATCCCGGCCTTATTACTACAAAGTATATCTCGCCGATCATGATGTGGTAACGGAGATAACGCCAACCGAACGCGCGGCATTTTTCCGTTTTACGTATCCGCAGACAGACAGTGCCTTCCTGGTAATCGATGCGCTGGATAAAGGATCCTTTATCCGGATTTTACCTGAACAACGCCGTATCGAAGGATATACCACCCGCAACCGCGGTGGCGTACCCGATGATTTCAAGAACTATTTTGTTATCCAGCTTGATCAACCTTTCACTGCTTCCTGGATCTACCAGGACGGTAAGCTGGTACCGGGTGCGGGAGAGAAGCAGGCCAAACATACCGGTGCCGTTATCGGTTTCAAAACAGTGCGCGGTCAGCAGGTGCAGGCGCGCGTATCTTCTTCGTTCATCAGCCAGGAGCAGGCGGCGCTCAATCTTCAGCGCGAGATCGGTAACAAAAGCTTTGACGAAATAAAAACAACCGCCAAAGCAAGATGGAATGAAGTGTTGGGAAAAGTGGAGGTAGATGGCGGCTCAGTTGATCAGCTGCGCACATTCTATTCCTGCCTCTACCGCAGTGTGTTATTTCCTCAAAAACATTATGAACTGGATGCTTCCGGTAAGCCCGTGCATTACAGTCCATACAATGGAAAAACACTTCCCGGTTATCTCTATGCAGGTACCGGGTTTTGGGATACGTTCCGCTCACTTTATCCATTGCTGAACCTGCTTTATCCTTCGATCAATGCCGAGATGCAGGAGGGGTTGGTGAATGCTTACAAAGAAGGCGGGTGGTTGCCGGAATGGAGCAGCCCGGGTTACCGCAACAGCATGATCGGCAATAACTCTGCTTCCGTGGTGGCAGATGCCTATCTCAAGGGCTTGCGCGGCTATGATATCCAGACACTTTATGAAGGTATTCTCAAAAGCACAAATAATGAAGGGCCGCTGACAGCAGTCGGACGCAAAGGCGTTTCATTTTACAATGAACTCGGTTACGTCCCCTATGATGTCAACATAAATGAAAACGCGGCGCGGACCTTGGAATATGCGTACGACGATTTCACCATCTGGCAACTGGCAAAAGCATTGAAACGCCCGCAGGCAGAAATAGACCTGTTTGCCAAAAGAAGCCAGAACTACCGTCATCTTTTCGACTCGTCGACCAAACTGATGCGCGGCAAAAACAAGGACGGAAATTTTCAATCTCCCTTCAATCCATTCAAATGGGGTGATGCATTTACGGAGGGCAATAGCTGGCATTATACCTGGAGTGTGTTTCATGATATACAGGGCCTGATAGACCTGATGGGTGGAAGGAAATCATTTATACAAATGCTGGATTCTGTATTCAAAATGCCACCGGTATTTGACGAGAGTTATTACAAAAAAGTAATTCACGAAATACGTGAGATGCAGGTGATGAATATGGGACAATATGCGCACGGCAATCAGCCCATTCAGCACATGATCTATCTCTACAACTATGCCGGCGAACCCTGGAAAACCCAGTATTGGGTAAGAGAAGTGATGAATAAACTATACCTGCCGCAACCCGATGGTTATTGCGGTGATGAAGACAACGGGCAGACTTCTTCCTGGTATGTCTTTTCTGCGATGGGATTTTATCCGGTATGTCCCGGTACGGATCAATATGTGATCGGCGCGCCGTTGTTTAAGAAAATACGTTTGCGATTGGAAAATGGAAAGCAGATCGAGATCAATGCGCCTGCTGTGAGTGAAAATAATTTATATGTGCAATCGCTGAAAGCCAACGGGCAATTACACACAACTAATTGGCTGAGTCATGCCGCACTGATGAAAGGTATGCGTCTTGATTTTACCATGCAGGTGCAACCTGACCTTAAGCGTGGCACCTCCGAGACTGCCGCACCTTATTCCATGTCGGCGCCTCAAAAATGATGAGCCTGTTAAACCGAATTACGAGAAGATAAAACCTGATCCATGGAAACAATTGTAGCCGGTGTTGATATCGGCGGTTCTCACATTACAGTATCATTAGTGAACCTGGCTTCAAGAACTGTTGTGGCCGGCAGTATGCGCCGTGCAGGCATCGATGCCGGTGCGGATAAAGAAACTATTATTGAACAATGGTCTGCAGTCATCAAAGAATGTTTCGACGGGGCGCAGGTGGCGCCCTGCCGGATAGGCGTTGCGATGCCCGGCCCTTTCGATTATGACCAGGGTATTTCGCAGATGAAAGACCAGGGCAAATTTGCTTCGTTGTATGGCGAGAATGTCCGCCTGCTTTTATCTGCGTCTATTGGTCTTGAGCCGGATAATATCCGTTTCACCAATGATGCTGCCTGTTTTCTGCAGGGAGAATTGTTTGGCGGCGTTGCCCGCAACCATCGTCAGGTGGTGGGCATTACACTGGGTACGGGATTGGGAAGTGCCGTTGCGGCAGCAGATCAGGTTTGGGATGCAGACCTGTGGCAACAGCCATTTGGTGGTAAAATAGCGGAAGAGTCCTTTTCCCACAGGGGTCTTTTAAAACGTTACAACGAATTAACCGGTACTACCGTTTTGAACGTTCGCGACCTGGCTGCGCTGGCAGTTGACAATTACCAGGCACGGCAATGTTTTGTTGAAATGGGTACGGGCCTCGGCCAATTCCTGGCACCGTTGATAAAGGAAATATCCGGCACGTTGCTGGTGGTCGGAGGCAATATTGCCCGGGCATTTGAGTTGTTTGCCACACCGCTCAACAATGAATTGGCCAGTCTTAATCTTTATCCGGAAATCCGCAAGACCTGGCTTGGCGAAGATGCTACGATAATAGGTGCGGCCAGCTTATGGAGCAGGGAACATGCATTACAGGCCACTGGCTGATTTACCAATGTAACTGGTAATTGTTTCCTTCAAATTGAATAGTTGCGCGGTTCTTTCCGTGGAAGGTGATGTTGGCTGAATAAACTGCTACAGGATCACCGCTTTCCTGGAATTGTATTTCCACGCCGGCAGTGCCGCCGGCAATTTTTGATGAAGTTTTTTCAATCAAGAGGTTGTCGGTAGAAAAAATGATGGTGTGGTTGAATACCTTTTCTGTGAACTTAGCCAGCACAGGGCCGTTGAGACTGTACCGGGTTGTAAAGCGCCAGTTGGCATCGCCGGTGGTAAGCCCTTCGATTGTATTGGCCATGTTGACATTGCCTCCGGTTCGCAGACGAAAGGTTTCAAACTTATGCGTACCCTGAACCGGAAAATCCAATCTCAACGGCGCGCCGCCCAGGCAAATCAACTGTCGTCTTATGCGTATACTGTAAGTATAAGGCGTAAGAGAGCCGCTTCCGTTCCCCGTCAATGTGGTGTCAGCGTACGTGCCGCAACTCAATTGCGATGCATTGGCAGTTTTTGCTACTTCTTCTAGATACTTAACAAAACCTCCGCTGTTGGCAGTCGTTGAATACCTGATCAAGTCCAGCAGGTCACCGGACCGGCCTGATGGGAGTGTGGCTTCATCTTTTTTACAGGAAAAAAAGAAGGTGGTGCAAAAAACGGCGGGTAAAAAATGAAGGATAAGTACATTTCTTTTCATACGGCATATTTTAATGGATAAAGAAGCAAATCGTAATCGTAGTATAGTGCATGTCGCCTGAAAATACTGCCGCGCTGTTGGTGATTGATTGGTCTGTGATTTTAAAGATACAGTGGAGTATAATTGGATAAAGCTTCGGTTTTGTTAAATCGGCAATGCTGAATTGGCAATTGTCAATAAAACAGCCATGGTTCATTTCCTTAGATAGGCCGACGTATCGGCCTCAGGAATGAACCATGGCTGTTAACTTATAATTTCCCGCCTTGGTTCGTGTATTCACGAACCAACATCGGCATTTGCAAAAAGGCTTGAAAGGTCCGGATCAAGGCTGTTTAACCTAAAACCTATTACCTAAAACCTGAGGCGAAGTCTCGGCCCGAAGTATCGGGCCTTACACCTTACGCCTTACACCTTTCTTTCTACCACTGCAGTTGCACCGTATGTCCGTTATTAAATACTAACGTGCCGGTGTTATTGCCATGGAAGGTGAGGGTGGCGCCGTACTGTACAGAGCGGCCGGTGCTTGATTGTCCAACGAATTGAAGGGTGGCCGTACCTGAAACGATTTTCTCCGTTGTTTTATTTACCACAATATTGCTGCCCGTGATAGTCAGTGTGCTGGAGAAGGAACGGCGCTGGCGGATCTTGGACTGCTGGGTACCGTTGCGTACATACTGCTGGTTGATGACCCATCCGGTAGCGGCGGGTTGTAAGCCGGTAATGATGAGGTTAACGGTATTGTTATCGCTGGACGACATACGCGGTGCATCATAAGTATTATGCCCCGTATAGTTGAACGTAAATTGTTGAGGTACGCCATTGTCACAGGTAAGGCTGCGGCTCATTTGTATATCATAACTCCAGGTGATGAGTGCGCCGGGCAGACTCTGGCCGCTGAAAGTGGTATCGCGGGTTTGTCCGCAGGTAAGGGGTGTGCGTCCGGCCACGCGGGCAGATGTTTCGGTTTGTAAAGCAAAGCCGCCGCTGTCGCCGGCTACGGCCTGCACCATTACATCGGCGGCATCGTCCTGGGTGATTTCGTTATCGGAATCGTTATTTTTTTTACAGGAAGTAAAGAAAAGCAGTGTGGCGCCGATGGCAAGGCAGAGCCGCCCGGCGAGGAGTCGTTTTGTTTCCATGGTTGATTTTTTGTAGTTTAAAATGATGTCAGCCTGGTGCCGGTTTGTGCGGTTCGCCCGGCTTCCGGCTAATAGATGGCAAAACGAAAGCAACGTTTAACAGGCATTAAAAAAAAATATAAAAATCAGGCAACGCCGCGTCCTCTGCCGGTCTCTTACCGGAAACCAACACTTATGACCCTATTCAGGATTTTAACCGTAACCCTTTGTTTCTCTTTGCTGATGCTGTCGCTAAACAGTTGTCAGAAAGGCTTTTCCGACGAAAACTATCAACCCGATTCCCATCCCAACGACACCATTGTAGACTATATAAGCCGTTCGAGGGCTTCCGTACAAGGTTTTGTATTCGATGAAAACAATTTGCCTGTAGCCGGTGTGCAGGTATGGGCCGATAATAATTCCACCACCACTGACCAGTATGGTTTTTATCAGTTCAATAATGTATTGCTTCCTACCTCGGGCAGTGCTATCCGGGTTTCCCGTACAGGTTACTATAATGCCAGTCGTGCATTCAGCCTTACGGATAATGGATTTGTGGAGGTGAAACTGATGAAGCGCACTGTTACCGGTACCATCAGTGCCGCTACCGGCGGCTCCGTAACTACCGCAGATGGCGCGCGTGTGGAACTGCCGGCGCAGGGCGTGGTTATTGCCGCCACCGGCGTCGCTTATACAGGTACAGTGGCTGTATCGGCCAAATGGATCAATCCCTCTGCTGATCCCGGATCAATGGCGGCTATGCCCGGTGATGCAAGAGGGTTGAACAAAGACAATAAATTGCGTTTTACTTCATCCCTGGGTATGCTGGTGGTGGAATTGCACGGCGATGCAGGTCAGTTGTTGCAGATTGCAAGTGGCAAAGAAGCCACGATCACTATTCCAATCACATCGTCCCTGCAGAGTCGTGCTCCGGCTACTGTCAGCCTTTGGTCGTTGGATGAAATGAATGGATTCTGGAAAGAGGAAATGGCGGCTACCAAAACAGGCAATAATTATGTGGGTAAAGTAAGCCACTTCAGTTTCTGGGAGGCCGCTACGGGTTTGCCGGTGGTCATGCTCCGAGCGCGCATAGTCAATGGTTCTTCGCAGCCGCTCGTGAATACGCCGGTAATTGTTACACCCACCGGCGTACCCTGGATGGCGGGTTACGGACGGTTTGGTTATACGGACGCAGCCGGGTATATCAATGCGGTTGTGCCTGCATCGTCTAACCTCATACTCGATGTAGCCACACGTTGTGCTACTTCCTTATACTCTATCCCGGTTACCACCACCACGGCTGATGTAGATCTTGGCGATATCCAGGGAAACCTGGGCCAGGGAGCGGTGACGCTGCAGGGAACAGTAGTGAATTGCGCTAATAACCCGGTCACCGATGGTTATATACAATTTTATGATGGCGGGTTCAATCACCGTATTCCTATTTACAATGGCAGCTTTAGTTTCTCGGGCACCGCTTGTGTGAACACAACAACAAGTTATGTTGTGGTCGACAGGGCTACTTTCCGCCAGAGCGAACCGCAAACGATCACACTTTCGGGTCAGCATAACCTCGGCACCCTCAGTGCTTGTGCGGTAAGCAGCATTGCCACCCTTACTTATGAGATCGATGGTTTTAATTATACGGCCAGCGAACCCTCCTTGCAGCCGGCCGGTTACCTGCTCGCACCTACTTCGAGCGACTGGACACAGATTTTGGTTCACGGCATATCGCCTGACCGCGATTTCAGTTTTCAATTTAATGGCGGTACTGCTATTGGTAGCGCTCACTACATAACGGAAGTATTCTGCAAAGGATTTGCGGGTGAAAGAGCCATTGCTACGGTGCCTTTGTCGGTCAATATAACTGAATACGGAAACGTGGGTGGATTTATCAGCGGTAGCTTCAGCGGAACAATGCTGGACTTTGTAACCAACGTGCCGTACACCGTAAGTTGTAGCTTCCGTGTAAGAAGAAATAACTAAGTTACCGTCGAAACCAAAACCAACTGTTTAACCAAGATCCTAACCGAGTCCTTGACAGAAGAAAACATAATAAAAGGGTGCATCCGCGGGCGGTCTGACTGCCAGCGGATGCTGTTTGACAGGTATGCAGGAAAACTGATGTCCCTGTGTCAGCGTTATGCGCGGGACTATGAGGAGGCGCAGGACTTTCTGCAATTGGGATTCATCCGCATCTTTGAATACCTGCACCAATACCGCGGTGAAGGAAGCCTGGAAGGATGGATGCGCAGGTTGGTGGCAAGAGTGGCGATACGCGAAATCAGCAAACGCAAATGGCACCTCGATGAATCCTCCATACCGGCCGCGCAGCAACCGGTGGAAGATCCCGCGGTGTGGTCCAAGATTTCGGAAGAAGAAATACACCGGCTCATTTGCAAGCTGCCGGAAGGATACAGACTGGTATTTAACTTACATGTGATAGAAGGGTATAGTCACGAAGAGATCGGAGAATTGTTATCGATACAACCCTCCACATCGAGATCGCAACTGTTGAAAGCGAGACGCCTGTTGCAATCGCTTATTAGTAACCAAATGAATTGTGTCAAAGTATGAAGCACGAATCCTTTGATGAATGGATGCGGCAGAAGGCCGGAGCTCATGAGGCGCCCGTGCCCGCCGATGCGTGGGAAAAGATTGCCGGGAAGAAAAAGAAACGGCGACGCTTCCTGATCTGGTGGTGGATTCCGCTGGCGGCGGGGATAATGGTGCTGGGTTACGGCACCTGGCACTATGCGGGTGTGGAACAAAATGAAAAGCGCATAGCAACTGCTCACGAATTAAATAACGTAAAAGAAAAGACCGGGCAAAGAAATGTTGTGGGTGGGTCAAAGAAAAATGAGCCGGATGAAAGAGCCAAAGGACAGAAAAATGAAGATCATTATTTTCCGGAGAAGCCTGTAAAAGCTGAAGAGGAAAATACTTCGGATAACATTGTGTTGCCTCTGCGTGATAAACGATCGAACAAGAAATCAACAGTGACTGCTCCAGGTAAAAAAATACGAACGGCTGCGCATACAGGAAGCGATGCGAAAAATCAACTAATAACAGATGGAGATACGCCTGTGAAAACCGGTGATAAAAATGAGGTGACCAGCGTATCGCCATCAGCAAGAGAAAACGAAGTCAGTACAGAGGCAACCGAAGCAACCGAAGCAACCGAAACAACGGTAAAAAAAGCATTCACTTTTGATTCAATATATCTTCAGCCGGAGAATGCGGTGCCGGCGGTTGTAAAAGCCAAACGTCAGCGTGCGTATTTTGCAGAGCTATATGTATCTCCTTTTTTGCCATTCCAGCAGGTAACACAAAATAAAGTAAGCCGGGTGCAGGAATCACCGTTGATGAAACAGGAATTTGTTTCATCCCGTATTCACTCGAAACCGGAAATGGGTTGGAGTGGAGGATTCAATATAGGTAAACAGCTTACCAGGCGCTGGCAGGTGATGGCGGGGATTCAATACGCAACCTTTAGTGAAAAAATATCGATGGAAGGCCGTGAAGTGATCACGCACTACAACATCGTGCAACGCATGGTCAATCAGCCGGGCGGACCGGTGCTGGTGAACGATACGGTAGAAACGTATGAATATGGCACACGGAAAATAGAGGCATTGAACCGGTATCAGACCTGGAGCATACCGTTAATGGCGGGATACCGGTTGATGAATAAGCGGGCACTGACACTGCAATTACAGGGTGGTGTGGTCGTGCACATAGCGAGGAAATACCAGAACAATATCGTTGGAGAATTTAATACGGACGATATGGGTAAGCGAAGCAGCAGTGCTGTTGCGCAGGGGCTTGACCTGCATGCCGGCATGCGGTTCGTGCTGCATCCGCGGTCGCGGTTGCGGGCATTTGCAGAGCCGGCTATACGGTATAATATAATGCCCACGCAGACAAGCGATATGCTCGAGCGCAAACGGCTGCATCAATTTGGATTGTCGGTAGGGTTGCAATATGGGTTTTGATAATCCTTTCATCCTCCTTGTACTTGTTGGTCTCCCCCATGTTGGTCTCCAGACCAACATGGGAGCTTCTTAATGTGAGCTTCGAATAATCTCTTTTTTTTCACGTTAAAACCTCATTGTTGACCCTGCATCAGGAGCCTATCTTTCAGGAAAATGCCGGGCATCATCACCGAATACCCAGTTTTCTTTACGGCCGCTGCATGGAAGCATCAGTTTTTGTTCAGCACTCGCAAATACAAAGACATCATTCTTAATAGTCTGCGGTACCTGGTTATCAATGAACGCGTCCGCCTTTTTGCATTTGTAATTATGTCCAATCATATTCACCTGATCTGGCAAATAATGCCCGGTCACAAACAAAGTGATGTGCAAAGAGATTTCTTAAAATTTACGGCACGACAAATACAAAAAGATCTGACGGAAAGCAATCCGGAGCTACTGGAAAAGTTCCGGACTGATCAGGCTGATCGCAAATACCAATTTTGGGAACGAAAGGCGTTGTCGATCGAGCTTCGTTCAAAGTCTGTATTTGATCAGAAGCTCAATTATATTCATCAGAATCCTGTTAGGGCGGGGTTATGTTTGTTAGCTGATCAATATGAATATTCTTCCGCTGGATTTTATCAGACGGGCGTGGATGTCTTTGGTTTTTTGACACATACTGCGGATTGATGGCTCCTGTGTTGGTCGGGAGACCAACACAGGAGGGTGTCGTGAGGCTTGTAAGACTTGCATTTGGAAGCGCCTGTGTTGGTCTTCCGACCAACACAGGAAGGTATCGTGAGGCTTTTAAGACTTGCATTTGGAAGCGCCCGTGTTGGTCTTCCGACCAACACACGAGAAGAGCCGTGAATACTTTTGGCTTCGATAACACCGGAAAATTACAATTGGTATTTCATTTAACCTGTATTGGAATTGTGCCGTCGCTACATCAATTCCCTTTCGAGGTATTCTGTAGTAACTTATTTTGATTTAGAAAATTAAATTAAAGTAATTTACAATAAAACAAGGTATATGAGAAGCAGGGTCGTTATTATTTTGTAGATGGCAAGCTCTCTGACGTTATCTTACGGCGTCTTGGGAATTATCACACATTGTCCCGGCAGCTGGAATAGTGCAAAAGCAGGACTGATCTTTTCTGCGATTTCGGTACTCGCCGGAATTGCGTATTTCATTGTTCCGGAGAAAAGGAAATGAAGCTAGATTTCCTGTTGTTTTGTCGGGAATGAAACCCATTCGATAAACAAAATCCGGCGGCCTTAAAACAATACATTGCGATATCACCTGATTATTTACTGCCAACTGCTCAATAAAACAGCCATTTTTTATGAAAAAAATAATTGTATTGACATTGTTGTTTATTGTCACGCTGACCTATACAGCCAGTAGCCAGATTGACATCTATTTGAAAGAGTATAAAAGTTTTATTACCCCCGCGAAATGTAAGGATTCATTGATTCACTATAATAATGACTCTTCTTACGTTAAGATTAATTTGTTTAATTGTAAAGGAGCAATGAGTATTAAGGAGTTTGACCGTCACGGGACACTGGTTGCTGTGGGGCAGTATCAGGCTTCGCTGGATACGCTGAAAGAGTATGTTGACCGGTTCAATCTCTCAGGGGAATTAATGGAAGTTACGGTCCTCCGGTACTTTCAGCCCCTCCGCGATGGGGTTTGGATTTTTTATGAAAATGGGTTACCCGCGCGCCAGGAAAGATATAAAAGAGGCGTTCTAATCAGGGACTAATATTAAACCAGCCACCCTTATAGAAAGTCGCCCAACTCCCCAACATAACGCTGCCACCCGGCAATCCATTCCCCACTCCGCAAAATCTTGCTTGTTGTATGAACTGATCAGCAGTCTTCTACGTTAATAGTTTCACCGGCACGGTTTTTTAATCCTAACCCGGTTTATGCTATTCATTATGAAACAGCTTTTGGTTTTAATTCTAATCTCATTCTTATTTACCGCCTGCGATAGCCACCACCCGGGCCTGCATTTCCGCTATAACGAAATTGACGCCGAGGACGTGCTGCCCATGGCTTACCGGGACAATAATTTCACCGCAGGCAAACTCTCCGGCCCGCTCAATTGCCGCTACCGCAACGGACAGATGGAAACCCAGGCCTGTATTTCCTACGCCGATAATTACGGCCTTGCGTCGGATTATTCCTTCCGCAACGATTCCATTTTTATCCATGTAAAGAAAGGAGAGAAGCGCGCCGACGTGTGCGATTGTACCCGCCGCTACCGCCTGCAGTACAAACTCAACGGATTGCCCGAAGGGCATGAGTACCCGGTTTTCCTGGTGATCAGATAAGTTGACATAGCGCCTTTGCTTATGCCGCTTTGCGTGAACCTTTCACGCAGAGGCGCAAAGTAATCAAGACGCCAAGAGCGATCTATTGTACAATTCGTAATTCTCCTCATCAAAACATACGAACACGATCCGTTCAAATCCGGTAGTAAGTGATCGCACGGTAGACAGCGCAATCTCCGCAGCCAACGGTTTCGGAAAACGATACACCCCTGTGCTGATGTTCGGAAAAGCAATCGTCCGCAAACTATGCTCCACCGCCAGTTGCAGGCTGTTGCGGTAAGCCGATGCCAATAACTCCGCTTCTTTTTTCTTCCCGCCATTCCATACCGGCCCAACCGTATGGATCACATGCCGCGCAGGCAGATCGCCACCCGTCGTGATCACGGCTTGCCCTACCTTACATCCCCCCTGGCGGGCTACAATTTTCCGGCATTCATCCAATATCGCCGGACCACCGGCCCGGTGAATCGCTCCGTCTACACCACCGCCACCCAACAGGGAGGTATTGGCCGCATTCACGATCGCATCCACTTCCATTTTTGTAATGTCGCCTTTTATTACCTCAATCATAATTCAAAATTCAAAAGTCAAAATTCAAAAGTAGGTGAATTGACAATCTATGTACCAAACCTGTTACCTGCCCTCAGCGACCGAAACCTTACACCCTATACCTTATCCCTTCTACCTTGTCCGAACATCCGTTCGGATAAAACAATTAACTATTTCTTTACAGCCCATTCACCGATTTCCTCTTTTTTTCTGGAATTTTCTTTCGTTATTTTGGCGCCGATATGAGATTCGCCGCTTTTTTCCTGTACCTCGTTGTATTCCTGCTCAAAACAGGAATGCCTGCGCACGCTGCGCATACACCGGGAAAAAAGATTTCTCCTCAACAAATCATTATCGACCTCAACGCCACCGAAGACGAAGACCAATCGGTTGTCGAAGAAGCGACAGATGATGATGCCGGTCTTTACACGAAGGCCTACGCTGGTAACGACAGCACCCCCTTCGATTCGATTCTTGCCTATTTCCATCATTGCTATAAAGCTCCCGCGCCCTTTATCGGGCAGCCCGTCGATCGCTGCATCATTCAGCGTGTACTACGCATTTAATTAATAATCTTCCACACGCGCGATAACGCGCATTCCCTTTTTATTTATCTATTCGCCCGGTGAATACGTTCCCCTGCGTGTTCCCATATTCCAATCGCACTATCCATTTACAGTTATGAAAAGATTATTCCTGTTCGCAGGCTTGCTGGCTTCGCTGGCCATTACAAGCTGTGCGTCCAAAAAAGAAACGAAAGAAGAAGCCGGCAAGTATGCCGTGACCACCCCATTGGTAATGGACACCTCTTTTACCAAAGATTATGTTTCACAGATCCGTTCCGTCCGCAACGTGGAAATCCGCGCCCAGGAAAAAGGTTTTCTCGAAAACATTTATGTCGATGAAGGCCAGTTTGTAAAAGCCGGCCAGGTCCTTTTCCGCATCATGCCCAAAATTTACGAAGCCGAATTATTAAAGGCCGAAGCGGAAGCCCGCGCCGCCTCCATCGAGTTACAAAACACCAAAGCATTGGCCGATAAAAATGTCGTTTCCAAAAACGAGCAGGCCATGGCCGAAGCCAAACTCGATCAGGCAAAGGCCGAAGTGGCACTCGCCAGGTTGCACCTTTCATTCACCGAAGTGCGCGCGCCCTTCGATGGCACCATCGACCGCCTTCCCAAAAAACTCGGCAGCCTCATCGACGAAGGCGAATTGCTCACCACACTTTCCGACAACAGCCAGATGTTTGCGTATTTCAATGTGTCCGAACCCGAATACCTCGAGTACCAGACAAACGCCAAAAGCCGCGGCAGCAGCCAGGTGAACCTCTTATTGGCCAACAATAAACCGCTGGCACAACAGGGAATGGTAGAAGTGATCGAAAGTGAGTTCGACAGCGAAACCGGCAACATCGCTTTCCGCGCGCGTTTCCCGAACCCGGAACGCCTGTTGAAACATGGTGAAACGGGAAAAGTACAAATGACCATGCCGCTCAAAGGCGCATTGATCATTCCGCAAAAAGCTACTTACGAGATCCAGGACAAGACCTATGTTTTTGTTGTGGACAAAGACGGCAAAGTACATTCGCGCAATATCACACTTGCGGCAAAGATGCCCGATCTGTATGTAGTGTCAGGCGGACTTTCACCCGATGACAAAATATTACTCGAAGGAGTGCAGAAAGTCAAAGACGATGACAAAGTCGAGTATGACTTCGAGAAACCCCAGGAAGTAATTGCCCATCTGCGCCTCAAAGCAGAATAGTCATTCACCCAAATCGTATTTTCCATGTTTAACAGATTTATACAGCGACCGGTGTTATCCATCGTGATATCACTGATCATCGTCTTTTTGGGTGTGTTGGCTATGACCAATCTCCCTGTTACACAGTTCCCCTCCATTTCTCCACCCAAAGTAAACGTTACCGCCGAGTACCCCGGCGCCAATGGTGAACTGATGATCAAGTCCGTGATCATTCCATTAGAACGTGCATTGAATGGTGTGCCCGGCATGAAGTATATGGCTTCCGATGCCGGTAACGATGGTGAGGCAACGATACAAGTGGTTTTCAATCTCGGTACCGATCCCAACCAGGCGGCACTCAGTGTGCAGAACCGCGTGGCCTCCGTGGTCAATAAGTTGCCGCCACTCGTGGTGCGCGAAGGTGTGAAGATCACCCGCGAGGAATCGAATATGCTTATGTACATCAACCTGTACAGCGACGATCCTAATACGGATCAGAAATTCCTTTACAATTTTGCCGATATCAATTTGCTCGCGGAACTCAAACGCGTTGATGGCGTTGGCTTCGCCGATATCCTCGGTAACCGCGAGTATGCCATGCGCATCTGGCTGAAGCCCGATCGCATGCTGGCCTATAAAATTTCAGCAGATGAAGTGATGAAGGCGCTGAGTGAACAGAGTCTCGAAGCTTCTCCGGGTAAAACAGGTGAAAGCTCCGGTAAACGCTCGCAGGCTTTCGAATATGTTTTGAAGTATCCCGGACGTTTTACCAATAAGGAAGGATATGAGAATGTAATCCTCCGTTCCAGTCCCGACGGTGAAATCCTTCGCCTCAAAGATGTGGCCGACGTGGAGTTCGGCAGTTCGATGTACGATATTTATTCCAACCTCAATGGCAAACCGTCGGCTGCCATCGTACTCAAACAATCTTACGGCAGCAATGCCAGCGAGGTGATCAAGAACGTCAAGGCAAAAATGAAAGAGATCAAAGCCAGTTCCTTTCCGAAAGGAATGAACTACGAGATCAGCTATGACGTGTCTAAATTCCTCGACGCTTCCATCGATAAGGTATTGCACACATTGGTAGAAGCCTTTATCCTCGTGGGTTTGGTGGTCTTCTTATTCCTGGGCGATTGGCGATCGACCCTGATCCCCGCGATGGCAGTGCCGGTGTCATTGGTCGGTACATTCATGTTCATGCAATTCTTTGGCATCACACTCAACCTGATCACACTGTTTGCCTTGGTACTGGCTATCGGTGTGGTAGTGGATGATGCTATCGTGGTGATCGAAGCGGTACACGCCAAGATGGAGAAAGAAAAACTATCGCCGCTCAAAGCCACCAAGAAAGCCATGCACGAGATTGCGGGTGCCATCATCGCGATTACTTTCCTCATGGCTTCGGTGTTTATTCCGGTGGCGTTCATGTCGGGACCGGTCGGTATTTTCTACCGCCAGTTTTCCATTACCATGGCAACGGCCATCATTCTTTCCGGTATTGTGGCGTTGACATTGACGCCCGCCTTGTGTGCGATGATTTTGAAGAACAATCATGGCAAACACCGAAAGAAAAATTTCCTCGACAAATTCCTAGACGGGTTTAATAATACGTTTAACAGAGGTGCCAATAAATACGAAGGACTATTGGGCAAAGTGGTCCACCGCCGGGCATTGACGATGGGCGTGCTGGTGTTGTTTTGCATCGGCACCTGGTTTATCAACGGGCGTGTGCCTTCAGGTTTTATTCCCAATGAAGACCAGGGCATGTTTTATGCGATCATTCAAACACCCCCGGGATCTTCGCTCGAGCGTACCGATGAAATTGCCGAACGTTTGCAGAAAGTAGCCGAGACCGTGGAAGGTGTACAGTCTGTGTCGGCACTCGCGGGTTATGAAATTCTTACGGAAGGTACGGGCTCCAACTCCGGCACCTGTCTCATCAACCTGAAGAATTGGGATGAACGTAAACATTCCGTGCAGGAGATCATGGCCGAGCTCGAAGAAAAATCAAAAGATATTTCCGGCGCGACTATTGAATTTTTCCAGCCACCCGCAGTACCGGGTTATGGTGCAGCAGGCGGCTTTGAATTGCGCCTGCTCGATAAAGCCGGTTCCGGCGATTATAAAAAAATGGAAACCGTAAGTCGTGATTTTGTAAAGGAACTGGAAAAGCGAAAAGAGTTGTCGTCCGTATTTAGTTTCTACAGTGCCAGCTTCCCGCAATACATGCTTCGCGTGGATAATGACATTGCGCAGCAAAAAGGTGTGTCGATCGACAACGCGATGAATACCTTGTCTACCCTGGTCGGTAGTAACTACGAAATCAGTTTTATCAAATTCGACCGGCAATACAAGGTGATGGTGCAGGCCGCCGCACAATACAGGGCGCAGCCGGATGATATCCTGAAATTATATGTGAAGAATGACAAGGATGAAATGGTGCCGTTCTCCGCATTTATGCGCATGGAAAAAGTATACGGTCTTTCGGAGATTACGCGGCACAACATGTACAATGCCTCGGAGATCAGCGGTTCGGCCGCGCCGGGTTACAGTAGTGGCGAAGCGATCAAAGTGATCAATGAAGTGGCGCAGAAAACATTGCCCCGTGGATTTGGGATCGATTGGGCAGGTATTTCCAAAGATGAAGTGGCGCAGGGCAACCAGGCCATTTATATTTTCCTGATCTGTCTCGGATTTGTTTACCTCATTCTCGCTGCGCAATATGAGAGCTTCATATTGCCGCTGGCGGTTATCCTCTCCTTGCCGGCCGGTATATTCGGCGCCTTCCTGTTGTTGAGTATGCTTGGTCTCGAGAATAATATCTATGCGCAGGTGGCAATGGTGATGCTGATCGGTTTGCTGGGCAAGAATGCGGTATTGATTGTGGAGTTTGCAGTGCAACGTCACCGGGCCGGTGCATCGGTGCGGCAGGCTGCATTGGAAGGAGCGAAGGTGCGTTTCCGCCCGATCCTGATGACCTCTTTTGCTTTTATCGCAGGATTGATTCCGCTGGTACTGGCGAATGGTCCGGGTAAGATCGGCAACCGCACCATCGGTACAGCCGCGGCCGGTGGTATGTTGTTCGGTACCATCTTCGGCGTGCTGATCATTCCGGGATTGTATTACATATTCGGAAGGATCGCGGAGAAACGCAAACTCATCAAAGACGAAGAAGAAAATCCATTAACAGAAGAAATTGATCACAATGTTTAAGTATAGTCTTTATATATGCGCGTTGGCACTGGTATTAACCAGTTGCCACGTGCCCAAAATAATAGAGCCGGGCCGTCATGCTGAATTGCCGGACACGTTTGGAACAAGTTCCGATACCTCGGGTAGCGCCGCGGTGCAGTGGCGTACATTTTTTAACGACAAAGATCTGGCCGATCTCATTGATACGGCCTTGAAGAACAACCAGGAGCTGATGATTACGTTGCAGGAAATAGCAATTGCCCGAAACGATGTGCGGGTGCGTAAAGCGGCGATTGCTCCTTCGGTAAGTGTGGGCGGAGGAGTTGGTGTGGAGAAGGTGGGACGTTATACCAGCCAGGGCGCGGGCGATGCCAGTACCGAGATTAAACCCGGAAAAGAAATGCCTGATCCGTTGGGAGATTTCAGGGTAGCGGCCACCGCCAATTGGGAAGCGGATATCTGGAAAAAACTGCGCAATGCGCGTGACGCTGCGGTTGCCCGTTACCTGGCCACCGTTGAAGGAAAGAATTTTGTATTGACCAACCTGATTGCAGAAGTGGCCAATTCATATTATGAATTGCTGTCGCTGGATAATCAGTTGCTCATCGTGAGGCAAAATATCAATTTGCAGAAAAACGCGTTGGAGATTGTGAAAGTGCAGAAAGAAGCGGCGCGTGCAACGGAGTTGGCGGTGCAGAAATTTCAGGCGGAAGTATTGAAATCGCAAAGCCTCGAATACGAACTGCTGCAACAGGTAAAGGAAACGGAGAACCGGATCAATTTCCTGTTGGGCCGCTATCCGCAACCGGTACAACGGGAGACCACCCATTTCCTTACACAACTACCATCGGATGTGACTACCGGCTTGCCGGCACAATTGCTGGCCAATCGCCCGGATATCAAACAGGCGGAACTTGAACTCACTGCCGCCAAACTGGATGTGAGAGTGGCGAGAGCGGAATTTTATCCTTCGCTTGGCATATCGGCGGCAGTTGGTTTGCAGGCGTTCAAACCTTCTTATTTGATAAAAATGCCGGAGTCGTTGTTGTATTCGCTGGCCGGTGATCTTGCTGGACCATTGATCAACCGCGGCGCTATTAAGGCGGAGTTCAACACCGCGAATGCAAAGCAAATACAGGCGTTATATAATTATGAACGTACGGTGCTGAATGCTTACCTCGAAGTGTCGACGGAGCTTTCCAATATCGGCAACCTGGAAAAAAACTATGATCTCAAATCAAAAGAGGTAGATGCATTGACACGGTCCATCGACATATCGAATGACCTGTTCCGTTCGGCCCGGGCGGATTATCTCGAAGTGTTGATGACGCAGCGGGATGCGTTGGAAGCCAAACTTGAATTGATTGAAACAAAAAAACGCCAGCTGGTAGCGGTAGTAAATATTTACCGCGATCTGGGTGGTGGTTGGAAATAGGGCGAATAGGGATAACCGGCCTTCGGGCCGGTTTTTTTTATGATAGTTTGTATTGCGCCACCAGATCGTTGATCACCTCTTTGGTGGTTTTCCAGTTGGTTGTGGATACAGATTATTAACTAGTGACAATCCGGTATCAGGTTCCTCCGTGTATTATTTTCTTCTGTTTGTGGTTTGGTTTGGCCTGGCTGCTCTGTGGGATATTACTTTCCGAACAATCTTTTAAAAAAGGATTTCCCTGAATTCCCGTTTTTAGTCACGTGTCCGTGCAATTGACCGGACAACCAGAACTGTCCCTGGATAATGCCATTCACGGCCGGCGTCTTTTCTACAAGCCGCGCATCAGCCACTACATCTACCGATCCGCCGAGTGTATCTGTAAAGAACCAATAGAACTGGTTACCTGTTAACTCGTTTTCTTTTTTTTCAAAATGCAGTATAGATCCTGTAAACATAGCGGTGGCTTCGGGCGCACCCGGGGTATTCTGTTCTTCTGAAAGAAATAAACCACTTGGAACAAAAGATTTCGACGCAAATTTTAACTCAGTAGAATAATTATTATAGGCATCCTCATTTTCGAAGAGGAGGAGGTCTTGTGCAAATGCGGTCAATTGAATGTCGACGGTCTGTGGCAATTTGATATTATCGATTGTTCTGAAATCGGGAACGTCAAAAACGAAAGGATAAATGCCTGTGTCAGGATCATCCGGATTAACGGGGTCTGCCCACGCATAAAAAGCGCCGTCCAATTGGCTTTCCTGTCTTTCAATTGCGTTGTTTAGACACACTTTTCGCCTGCTCTTTCCGCTGAAATGTGGATTTATGCCAGCTATTTCTCCACGGCTGTTTGACTGCATAAATAGCTGTGCTCCCGAGTTATCAGTATAAATTATATAGTCGCCCTGTTTTGTATTTACCAGGGTGGTCTTGTGATGCACTTTATGGAGCACTTCAAATAGTTGTTCCTCAGTCGCTATATCAAATCCGATATTGGAAAAGTTGCTCATCGGCTTATTTGAGTTTGTTGCAATATATTCATCTCCGTTCAATTATTCGAACACATTAACCAGCTAACACGCTGGAATCCAATCAAACACTGTTAATGTTTACGCTTTTATGGAGTAATAATGGGTATAATGAGAATAATAACCTACCTTCAGTGTATTACGACACAAGTTCAACACCTCTGGTCTGGATCAGTTTTTAATTCTTACGTTTCGATTGGTAACAATTTCCTTCTCCTCTTTACTCGATCTGCGGTCCTTCTGTCAATTTTTTACCTATCAATTTTAGTATTATGAACATGTATGTGTCAAACCTGGGCTTTCATGTGCAGGACGAAGAACTCAAACAACTTTTTGCAGCATTCGGAGAAGTGACTTCTGCCCGTGTTATCAAAGACAAGCTCACAGGACGCAGCCGCGGCTTTGCTTTTGTGGAAATGACCTCAGAAGATGAAGCGCAAACCGCGATGAAATCACTTAACAACAAAGAAGTAGAAGGCCGTCCGCTTTCTATCAGTGTTGCACGTGAGAAGGAAAGTTCTCCCCGTCGTAACAACTGGTAAGCAATTATACGGTTGCCATACGCAACATGACCTCTTTAATGCATGCGCAGCGGCAATTCGCTGCCATGCTTTTTATGATTTAAAAAATGCCAATGACATTTAGTAAAGATGATATGTGCTTTATTCATTACCGTTGGGAGAAAGACGAAAGACCCGCGGGTGAAGTTTTTTGCGGCGAACCGTCCAGACGCATATTCGATCCCTTTAATGGCGATCAGGTACTTTTTCTCATCAATTTTTATGGCTCGGTTGTCAAGTCTTTCGGACTTAAAGATGCTCATGCACTCGAACGTAAAATTGCCCACCAGCTACCACTTGAACGTAAAAGTGAACGATCGGTTTATAACTGGATCGTTGAGTCCATGAATGTCATGGACGGCAATATGGCGTAGACAATAAATCAGTTATCAGTAAACAAGAGAGCAAGCATGGCTAAATCACGGGAAACTTATAATAAGAAAAGCAAAGAGCAAAAAAGAAGTAAACAACGTCAGGACAAGAAAGAGAAAATGGAGGAGCGTAAAAAGAACGCTCAGAAAGGGAAGAGTCTTGACGAAATGATGGCGTATGTAGACGAAAACGGAAACATTTCGGACAGGCCACCTGATCCGCGTGCGAAAAAAGTTTTCAAAGCTGAAGATATGCAGATAGGCATTCCGAAGGGAAATGAACGTGATACCACACATTCCGGAACCATCCAGTTTTTCAACGACGAAAAAGGTTTTGGCTTTATCATGGATCATCAGCGCAACGAACGGATTTTCTTTCACCACAGTTCACTTACCGAAGAAGTTAACCTGAACGACAAAGTGACATTCGATATACAGCCCGGAGACAGAGGCTGGGTGGCAGTGGATATCCGTAAAAAAGGACAATAACATAACCGAAGAACAATATGACTAACGAAGTGATCGAAAAATTTGTGGAAGACCGCCAGCGGTCGAGCAAAATTGTACGCATTCAATTCAAGACGAGAGAAGCAATCACCGGATTGTTCATCTTTGCATCTGACTACCAGGAAATGAAAAAGAAAAATTTCTGGCGTATTGTGGCAGCCTCCAAACACGACGAATGGTTAAGTACAAACAACCTTTCCTGCAGCCGGCTTTTCAGCGGTGGCGAATTTTCCAAAATAAGCGATCTGGTAGACAAAGGATAAGCTGTTTATCCGCTGGTCAAGAGCTTTACTGACTAAAAGGTGATGTATGGAAGGAGATATCCGGATTATCCGGGCAGAATTTTACAGTATTGCAAATGATGTTTTTCAAACGACTTACCGGTCGTTCAGGAAAGACGTGTCTTCCATGGACAGAAACGCAAACGAAAATGTTCATCAGATGATCAGATCAAAGTATTGCAACCTTCTTCGCCGGACACTTGAGCATGAGGCGAATGCTTTGATCGCCCGATGCCAGGGACTTGGTGTAAGGCATGAGCTGAGTACAGCGTTGACGGAAACGATTCGTTTCTTTCACGATGAATTCTGGCGAAAAGCGGATGAGATTTAAATGAATCTGCACATCCGTTATATACGTATATAACTTACTGACTATTGGGAGATTGAATTGTGTGTTAGTTAATATACATTAAAAAATAAATATGGCTTTTATAGACCAGATATTGCATCGTCCTTCCTATGGATGGCAAAATGACAAAGGAGAGTTAGTAGTTCCGTCCAATCGTACCCTTTTTAAAGAAGCATTATCCCGCCTCAATATATTTGCTTCCCGCAAAAACTGGATATCCGTATTGAGTGTAGTGATGGTCATTTGCCTGCTGCCCTTTCTTTATTTTTTTATTACTGACTATTTTTCCTGGCAATTGATGCTGTTGATTGCCTTTTACAGCCTGATTGTGATGGGCACGCATGGTACCGTGTGGTTTCACCGGTATTGTACTCATAAAGCCTATAAATTCAGTCATCCCATCTGGCGTTTCCTGACACAACACCTGGTTGTTAAAACGCTTCCCGAAGAAATTTACGTGATCTCGCATCACGTGCATCATACCAAGTCTGATCAACCCGGCGATCCTTACAACTCCCGTGGCGGATTGTGGTACTGTATGCTGGCTGAATTCAATCATCAGCGTATATCCCCGGATCTTTCTGAAACCGACTACCTGAAAGTAGCGCGTTTTATGCGGCATACCGGTGTGGAGATCAACTCCTACCAGCAATATAAAAAATGGGGGTCAGTGGCTAATCCACTTTACACCATTGCCATGTGGCTGCTCAACTGGTCGGTTTGGTTTACGATCCTGTATTTTATCGGCGGACCGGCGCTCGCCTGCGCCATATTCTCCAGTGCCCTGCTGTGGTTTGTACTGGTAAGAGCGTTTAACTATACCGGACATGCAAAGGGAGAGGAAAAACATGTCGATGGTCTCGACTTCGACCGCAGTAATTTATCGGTCAATCAAACGCGTCCCGGCATCTTTACCGGCGAGTGGCACAACAATCACCATCTTTATCCCGGAAGTGCACGTGCCGGCTTCCTGAAATATCAATTTGATCCTGCCTGGATTTTCATTTACAGTATGTATAAAATAGGCGTCGTTTCTTCCTATCATGATTCCAAGAAGGAATTTTTGAAGAAGTATCACGAAGCTCAGCGATCTCATTAGCGGTGCAGTTTGTGCTTGCGGGCCTGTGTTATGCCGCCTAAAACAATCCCATTTTCTTATATCCTTCAAACAATTTGCTGACGTCGAAATAATAAGTCTGTCTTTTACCGTCAATCTCCACATCCATTTTGTCGCAGGTACCTCCCGTGGTGTACAAACTCTGTTTCACAACGGTTGCATCCAGTACACCGAGGATAAAGTATTCTTCAGCAATCTGTATAACCGGCCACCCTGTGGCACATGATTTTCCATCTCCCTTTTTCACGATAGAGTTTAGCAAACCAAACTGAATGGTCTTGTATTTGGCGGCATTTGATGTGTCGCCTGTTCGTTCGTATACCTGACGCAGTATTTTGTGCGCCAGCATACTGGTGTAATCGATGCTCAGCATTTGTTTGGTCAGACTGAGGATGGCAGGGTAATCATCTTCTTCCATCCGGGTGTACATGACTGTTCTCAGGCTGTCAAATGTTGCTCTTTGCTTGTTAGCTCGCTTGAACTGTTGGCTTTCAATAAAGCTGAAGCGAAAATCCTGGTAATCGATATCGGTTTGACCGGCTTCCAGCTTTTTTATGTATTCGCAGTATTTGTCTTTGAAATCGGGTATGATGATTTCCGCGGATTGCTGTGCGAAAGTGCAAAGACAAATAAGACAAGTAAAAATCAGTGAAGCAATTTTTTTCATAATCGAAGGCATTGATGACGGGAATAATGTTCTGATTGATTCTTTAAGGTCGGTGTTAGCCAGTTGTATTATTGCTTTTTGTTTTTCTTTCCTGCGTTGACATATAATATATTTAAGATGAACCCGGCAGTGCTGCAAACATCCGTCAACGCCAAGATGTACTGGGTTTTCACCCGCTCTGCCAGGTTTAATGATTTGGATAATGCCGTAACGTTTTTTTGTTTGCACACCAAAAGTAGCATCACCGGCAGCCGGAGCAATGGGTTTTTAACGTAAGAAAAGACAGAATAGTACCTTGGTTTTCGCCCGTTGGTTTAATTATATTGCGTAGAGTGAAACCGGTTGTTGTTGTCAACTTTCAGCTGGTTATCTGCAAACCATTTGATGAAGTCTTCCCATTTGCTTTCGTTATCGCCGCGCCATTTTTCAAAAGCTTCCTGGTCGCCCATTTGCAGGAGCCAGGTGTTATAGGCATCGAAATGACCGGCATCTTTTATTTTTTGCTGGTAGTCGAATAAAACGTTTGGGTAGGTTTTGTTGAACCCCTGTTTGAAGTAGGCTTCCAGGAACCGGGTTCTGGTCCTGTTGAGGGACGCGAGATCGATTTTTTTCTCCATATCCAATGCCAACAGCAAGGTGGGTTCATAGATAAAACAGTAAGGGAGTTTGATTTTGTTCGGATCTTTAAGCGCACTCACATCCATGGTCATTTGCTGGCAAAAGCTGACAGTCATGGAAGTGTCGGAGGTGAATTTGATTTCCTTTTTGTACGTGTCGAAAAGCAGTTCGCTGATCTCCGCCGTGCGTTTACTGTTGCGTTCCAGGTTCATGAAAATCTCGCCGTAGAGCATTCCCCATATTTCATTACTGGACGCGCAGTAGATTCTTGCCGCGCGATAGTAATTGGAGGGAAAGCGCGGGTCCACTTCGATGCCTTTTTCGTAAAAAGGGAGTGCCTTTGCATAGTCCTTTTTGATCCAATACACGTTTCCTTTTTCAAGGTGTAACAAACCGGAGTTGGGAAACTTTCTCAGGCCGGCGTCGTATACGTCGAGCGCTTTATCGGGTTGTTCAAGATAGTCATAGCTATTGCCGAGTAACTGAAAAACGGCGGGGATTACGTCTTTGCGGCTGGTCAGTTTTTCCAGGAAGCGAATGGCTGTTTTATAATCTTTCTGCAGGTAATGGGCGTAGGCCATTTCGTAGGGAAAATCCAGCAGGTCGGGGTCCAGTTTCTGTCCTTCTTCCAGCGCTTTGATACTTTCCTCGTACTTGCCATCGTCCATTAATTCGATGCCTTCACGCAGTTTGGCCTGTGCTTTTTCTTTGTCGGATTGGGCAAAAAGGGTTGGGGAAACGAGTAGTAGTGCAATTAGGGAAAGCTTTTTCAGTTGTTGAAGCATGGGTGATGGTTTTGGTAGATGATTCAAATAACGGATATTATCAGGAATTATTCTTTTTTCTGTCAGGGCTTATCAGCCATTTATTGTATCGTTTGCTGAATTCACCGGTCATGTTGCGCTGACGGATAAAATCAAGGTACCATTCGATGGTGAGCGTTTTTCCATCGCAGGATTCGAGCGTACAATTCTGTAGTCCGGTCAGCAGGAAATAGGGCATGCTTTCAATCCTGTCGGCTACGAGCAGGGCTATTTCCCCCTGTTTCAAAAAGCGTCCTGCGCATGCAGAGAAAACTGCCATCAGAGAGGTATCGGCAAAATGTTTAGAGAGCGCCGGAAGTATGTTTTTCCCTTCCGTGAGCAGCCTGGCAATACCGGGATCTGACATGATGGATGTTGGCGTTCCTGTTAACCCTGAAGGCAGCCCGATCGTAGCGTATTCTTTTGTTTGGGTAAAGGCTGTCTGTGCAATAAGCAGTGTCAGCACCCCAAGGGTTTTCAGTTGGCTGATCATGACTGGCGGTTTATGATTCGTAGGGTAGATGCGGGAAGGCGAGTTTTTACATAATTGCAAGGTTGATTTCAACTTTGCAAAGGTGGCGCCGTGCTGAAAAATACAAAATACATGAAAAGGCGAATCCGTAGAACAAGCCGGTCTTTTTTTACGGCGCAGAAGTATTACTGGCAAGGAGCACAGGTGTGTACTTATAAAAAGACCATCTTCCAATGAGCTGTTTTTCAGGAGGTCCGGGGGTACATGTCAAACAAAGCAACCTTGTTCTCATGAAAATTTAGAGGAATTTAGTACTGGATTACCCATGTAAATTTAAGAAAACTTAATCACTCACCTGACTGACCGGAGGGGCGCAGCGATTCCTGAACGATGTGAGTATTGACAACATCGCTGTATCCCATATGTGTTTGATGAAACAGGAAAAGTCCGGGAAACTTTATATTATACTGACGATGGCTTACAGGAAATAATCATTCTCTTAAAGATGGATACATCCGGATACAAAAGGTACTCTTCCAACTATCTCAACTTTTTAATTTACCCGCCACGTCCTCTCTATAACTATAGCCAATTGGAATTTTGAGGCTTCCGATTTCCGTTTCAGTAGTACTAAAAGCCGTTAACTTATTCTTGTTTATGATAAAGGATTTATGTATCCGTAAGAACGAAGAGGATAATTCTTTTTCTATTTTACTAATCTGGTATTTTACCAGTATTTTTTCCCCATTCTCAAGCGTAAGTTGTATAAAATCTTTGAGGCTTTCAATATACAGGATACTTGCCTCATTTAACTGGTGTGTTTTGGTTCCCGATTTCAGGTAAAGAAAGCGGGGAATAATAGATTGCCCTAAAGACGCTTGTGTTGGTGACTGTTTGCTCTGTCGCCTGTAAAACTTCTCAACAGCCCCCAAAAATCGGTCAAAAGTGATGGGTTTTAGCAAATAGTCAATTATATCAAAGGCATATCCATCGATTGCATATTCCCTATGGGCCGTGGTAATGATCACTGCCGGGGGAGCTTTTAGTATTCGAAGGAGATCGATGCCGGACAGTTTCGGCATCTGTATATCGAGAAATAACAAATCTACAGGTTGTTCCCGCAACATAAAGGAAACTTCGAGTGCGCTGGCACACACACCTTTCATGTTCAGGATTCCAGATTCTTCCGCATATTTTGTCAGCAAATCCCGGGCAAGGGGTTCGTCATCGGCAATTATACAGGAAGCGATCATGTCAGTTTTAATTGAAGGTGAACGACAAAGGTATCGGCTGTTTGGCTGATTTTCAACAAATGCTTATTGGGATATAGCAAGGCTAATTGCTTCCGGAGATTTTTCAACCCAATGCCCTCAACAACGGGTTTTGCAGAATCAAATGGATTTTCTGCCGCAAAATTAAGCTCTCCGGTTGCAACATGTGTTTTGATAGACAGATGAGCAATATCGGCTACCTTTTCCACCCCATGCTTGAACATATTTTCTACAATGGATAACAAAAGCAATGGAGCTATGGTATATGTAGCATCAGCCTCATAATTGGTTTCAATCGCCAGACGGCTGCCAAAACGGACTTTTTGCAGGTCAAGATAATTATCCAGTACATGAATTTCCTTGTCAAGGGGGACATAAGTATCATTACACCGGTAAAGCAGGTAGTCCAATATCTGCGAAAGTTTTTCAACTGCAGGCGCTGTGCGGGGGGATTGCTGTATTGCCAGTGAATAAATACTGTTAAGGGTATTGAACAGGAAATGCGGGTTTAATTGTGATTTGAGCGCACTTAATTCAGCCGTCACTTTTTCTTTTTCAATCCCTGCTTGCCGGCGTATCATTTGTTGTCTTTCAATCAACAGATACAGTATTACAAATGGGAAGGCTCCTGATAGGGCGCCCACTACATAATGTCGCAGTAAAATTTTTAGCTGACCAAGTACTTGTACTATGTTCTCCTGTCCGCCACGATCACCTCCGAGTAATGGCTCCAGCACATAGATAACCAGTAAGCGTTGTAATACGGCTATTATATATATGCCAATAATAAATTCTGCAATTCCCCTCCCTGTTTTTTTTCCATCAATAAAAAAGGGGATGATCCGAAAACAAATAAAATAGCTGGTGACAATAATCGAAAACTGATAGACAAATATGATAAGAGCCCGTTCGGTAACCGTATAACGATCTGGTCCTGTTTCTCCTTCATGAAAAAAAATATTCATGGAAAAATAGAACAGGTATAGTGTCACCCAGAATAAAAAATGATGTTTCCGGGACAATGAATGTGGAAGTGGAAGATGCTTTTTCTTCATACACAATAAAACTACAAACTCTCCTTCATTCCTGCTGATACCGGAAACAAACAAAGGTCATTTAACCATGAACCACGCCCTTTTGGACACGTACAGGGTTTTCGTGCGTTTGTACCCGTATCGAATACGATTGCCGAATATTCATTTTTGGAAGCGAAATGAAAACCAGATTTGTTGAAACAATTTATCGGAATGAAAAAAATATATGCTCTAGTCGTCGTAATCGCCCTGGTAATGGACGTAAACGCTCAACGGAACCCGGACCGAGATAATGAACAGATCGTTTCTTTACTGGATACTTTTATGGCAGCAATCAAGACCCGTGACAGTAATTCCATGTTTTCACTTTTTGCTGATGTGCCGGTCACCTGGGTTGGTGCCTGGCAGCCGCATACACTAAAAGAGAAGAGGGCCACAGAAAAAGTGGCGGACTATTGGGTAGCTGATTATAAAAGCTGGTTCAGATCTGTAATGGCGACTGGGTATAAGGAAGAGCTCTTCCGTAATCCGGTAATCGTACAGGACGGTACGATCGGTAGTGTTACTTTTGATTATAGCTATTGGTCAAACCATAAAAAAAGAAACTGGGGCAAAGAAAGTTGGGGCCTGGTAAAAATTGATGGACGTTGGAAAATTGTAAGCGTTATTTTTTCCGCGGAACTGGAGCATTACCGGCAACAACCAATAGCCCGGGCTGACGATAGAACCGTCCTTCATCCATCAATTGAGAAGTATCTTCAATCCTACATCGACACCGCGGACTTCAGAGGGGTTGTGTTGGTTGCCAGGGGTGACTCAATCCTGCACCACGGGGCGTATGGGCTATTTGACACTGAAAATAGGATTTCCAATCAACTGCATTCAAAGTTTCTGATCGGGTCGCTCACTAAATCATTTACGGCAGTAGCAATAATGCAGCTTGTGGATGCCGGAAGGCTTGACCTGTTCGCTCCATTACAACAATATATTCCACAATTAGCTCCTGAACTTGCCAGGGGGCTGACAATTCATCATTTGCTGAAACAGCAGTCCGGATTGCCTGTTTTTATAGATGACCTGACGTCTATCGATGTGATAGACATCAGTTCAAAAGAATTGCTCGATGTGATTAATAAAGCAAAAAGAAGTTTTGAACCTGGTTTAAAGTATGAGTACTCCAATATAAATTATACACTGCTGGCTATGGTGATAGAAAACATAAGCGGAATGTCTTATGAACAATATTTGCAACAAAAATTATTTACGCCATTACACATGGCACAAAGCGGAAATGAACGCCTCATCAACGCGCCTGCCGACCGGGCGGTAGGTTATCGGAATATCAATGGAGTAAAGCGACGTGTTCAAAATGTGGTATCCTATGCTTTGGGTTCAGGCGATATTTATGCTACCGCTTCGGATATTTTAAAATGGAGTAATGCCCTTCATTACGGCAGCCTTTTGTCGGAAAAAAGCAAGGCCATGCTATTCGATGGTGGTCCGGAAAAGTGGGGATATTATGGCTATGGATTCCGCATACAGCCGTATCAACAGGCAGCGGATACAGCTTCCGCCGGCACATTAATCAGACACGGAGGTACGATGAACGGATTTATATCCAACTATCATTTTTACAAAGAAGACAACCTCACGATTATCCTGTTGAGCAATTTCCGCAACACGCCAATAAGATCACTCACCTACCGGATAAAAGAGATTGCATTGAATGTAGATCGCCCTGAACGGAAAAAGAAATACCAAGCGGAGTAGAAGGCCATCGAAAGAAGATATGAGGGTGAGATTAGGGCATTAGAACCGGAAATACAGCCTGCACTGCCTGTCCAACGGACTATAAGAAGTATTGGATGAAAAGAAGTCTTGACACTCGTCCATCAAGGATTCTTTCGCTTATCCCTACGTTCAGGAGGGGAGCAACATTAAAAAGGCCAAAATCAAATTATTTTGATTTTGGCCTTTTCCAGTAGCCCGTAGGGGAATCGAACCCCTGTTCTCAGAATGAAAATCTGATGTCCTAACCCCTAGACGAACGGGCCGTTTATTTAAGGGAGTGCAAAGATAAGAGCCTCAATATTTCCGCCAAAATTTTTCTTGTATTTTTTTTGCCGGTCTTATCTGCCACCGGATCGCTTCCTTTGCTTTCAGTTGGTTTTTATTGGTTTTGATTCCATTTTTCATCACGGATTTGCCAGATTTTCCGCAGGTTCTCATCCCCAGTTTTGTTATCTTCGCCACCGCAAAACAACTTCAAATCAACCCTAATTTCAATTTGTCATGAGTACAGTGAAAGTAGCTATCAACGGATTCGGGCGCATTGGCCGCCTGGTTTACCGCCAGATATATAAAATGGAAGGCATCGATGTGGTTGCCATCAATGACCTCACCAGCCCCAAAGTATTGGCACACCTGCTGAAGTATGACAGCGCACAAGGCCGCTTCGACGCAAACGTAACTTCTACCGATAACTCCATCTCCGTAAACGGAGACGAAGTAAAGATCTATGCGCAGAAAGATCCCGCACAGATTCCCTGGAAAGATCACGACGTTGACGTGGTACTCGAGTGTACCGGTTTCTTTACCGATAAAGCCAAAGCTGAAGCACACCTGACCGCCGGTGCCAAACGCGTGGTGATCTCCGCTCCCGCAACAGGCGACCTGAAGACCATCGTTTTCAACGTTAACCATTCCATCCTCGACGGCAGCGAAACCATCATCAGTTGCGCCAGCTGTACCACCAACTGCCTTGCACCCATGGCACAGGTACTGGATGAAACATACGGTATCGTCAACGGTCTAATGACCACCATTCACGCTTATACCAACGATCAGAATACACAGGATGCACCGCACCCGAAAGGTGACCTCCGCCGCGCACGTGCCGCTGCACAGAACATCGTGCCCAACAGCACAGGCGCCGCTAAAGCAATCGGATTGGTACTGCCCAACCTGAAAGGTAAACTCGACGGCAGCGCCCAGCGCGTACCAACCCTGACCGGTTCACTGACCGAACTTACAGCCATCCTCAATAAAAAGACGACTGTTGAAGAAGTAAACGCCGCCATGAAAGCAGCCGCCAACGAAAGCTTTGGTTATACCGAAGACGAGATCGTGAGCAGCGATATCATCGGCATCAACTTCGGCTCCCTGTTCGATGCTACACAAACTAGAGTACAAACAGTAGGAGATACACAGATCGTCCGTGCTGTAAGCTGGTACGACAACGAAATGAGCTATGTAAGCCAGCTCGTACGCACCGTACATTATTTCGCAAAACTGATCAGCAAGTAACCCTTGCTGCGCCCGGACCGCAGGTACGCACCTGCGGTCTTTTTTTTTCGACTGCTATGCAAATAAAGAACGCTGAGAACCTTAACCCTCTGAAACTGCAACACGAAGTAGACAAAGGCGGAAAACTCGTACATTTTGAATGGACCGTTTCCCTGCTCGTTGTTACTTTCCGCCGCCGCTCCCAGGCTACCCTGATCCGGGCCGGCGAAAATGCTGCTGCAAAAAGTTTTCCGTACACCCTGATCTCATTATTGTTTGGCTGGTGGGGATTTCCCCGGGGCCCGCGCGAGACCATCCGCTCTGTCCGCACCAACCTGCGCGGTGGTATCGACGTAACCGACGAGGTAATGGCAGTAATGGCAGGATATATGCTGTACGAAGAAGTGAACGCACGAAAAGATATCTAACACTAAACTTGCTCTGATATGTCAAGCTTCGCAGATTTCTCCTTCAAAGGAAAAAAAGCGCTGATCCGGGTCGACTTCAATGTGCCCCTCAACGACCAACAGGAAATTACCGACGATACGCGCATCCGCGCGGCAGTGCCTACTATCCGCCACATCCTCGACCAGGGCGGCAGTGTGATACTGATGTCGCATCTCGGTCGTCCGAAAGACGGACCGGCTGATAAATATTCCCTGCGTCACATCGTGGCACACCTGAGCGATCTGCTCAAGACCGAAGTAAAATTTGCACCCGATTGTATCGGAGAAGAAGCTACTCAATTAGCCTCCTCACTGCAGCCCGGTGAAGTACTGCTGCTCGAAAATCTCCGCTTCTACAAAGAAGAAGAAAAAGGGGATAAGGCCTTCGCCGAAAAACTGAGCAAACTCGGCGACGTGTATGTAAACGACGCTTTCGGCACCGCTCACCGCGCCCATGCATCCACCGCCGTTATCGCAGATTTTTTTCCCGGCGATAAAAAAACATTTGGCCTGGTGATGGAAGGCGAAATAACCAGCGCAGAAAAAGTGTTACATAACTCAGAGAAACCTTTTGTGGCCATCATCGGTGGTGCAAAAGTGTCCGATAAGATCCTCATTATCGAAAACCTGCTCGAAAGAGCCACCGATATTATCATCGGCGGAGGCATGGCTTATACATTCTTCAAAGCCCAGGGCGGGCAGATCGGCAATTCGCTTTGCGAGAATGACCGGCTGGATACCGCCAGCGATCTCCTTAAAAAAGCAGAAGCCAAAGGTGTATGCATTCACCTGCCTTCCGATTCCATCATCGCCGATAAGTTTGCGGCCGATGCCAATGATTCTACTGCGCCTTCCAACAATATTCCGGATGGCTGGATGGGCCTCGATATCGGTCCTAAAGCCATTGAACAATTCACCAACGTGATCCGCCAATCAAAAACTATTTTGTGGAACGGGCCGATGGGAGTTTTTGAAATGGAAAAGTTTCAGAAAGGAACCTGCAGCATTGCCGAAGCAGTGGCAGAAGCAACGGCCGATGGCGCATTTTCCCTCGTTGGCGGAGGCGACAGCGTTGCAGCCGTTAACCAGTTCGGCTTTGCCGATAAGGTAAGTTATGTTTCCACCGGCGGCGGTGCCATGCTCGAATATTTCGAAGGCAAAGAATTGCCCGGCATTGCAGCCATCAGAAAGTAATAAACCATCATCAACCATCACTAACATTTTACATGAGAAAGTTTTCCATCCTGGGAATACTGGCGTTGCTGGTATTCACAGCCTGTCAGAAAGAAGTAGGTTTTCAGGAAGATGCCAATAACAACAATGGCAGTGGTAGCGGAAATGGCAGTGGTAACGGTAATGCACAGGAACTCACCGGCAGTTACCGTTTTGTAGGCGTAGACGGACAAACAGCCAGCACCGTTTCCCTTGTACAATCAGGTATGACCGCCCGCACGGAAGCCACCGGCATTTATTATACGAAAAACAATGTGGGTACGCTGCTGATAGATGCCACCAAATTCAACTTCAGCAATATCGGCTACCTGATCGATACCAGCCTCAAAGTGAAAGCTTACATGAATAATGTACTTCTTCTTGAGCAGGACCAGGATTGGTATTATGAGATGCCTCCACAAACCGATGCATTTGCTTACCGCCGCGTGAATACCGATTCACTACATTTTCCCGGCGGCTTCACCCTGGGAAGCAGCGTTACTCCGCCTAATTCCATCGGAACGGTGCCGCCACCAGATGGAGCGCGCATTTCCTGGAGCGGTGATACCTTGCTGCTTAAAATGGTGATGAACGTTAACACCACCGTTACACAAGCCGGTGTTCCCAATCAGATCCGCGCCGGCAGCACCAATGTGATGAAGTTTAAAAAGTCGTAACAGAAATTAATAGGGTATAAATTAAAAGGCGATGATTCGTTCCCTTCGAGTGCCTCAGGGAGCAAATCATCGCCTTTTATCATTCAATTTTCACATCTGCACATCCCGGGAAACCGGGCATATCTTCACATTATTATTTCTTGCTGATCTGCACAATCCGGTCATTGCTGCCATTGCTCGTACACAGATAAACCTCACCAGTCGGCGCAATGCAGATATCACGCAGACGTCCCCAACTGTTGTTGTAAAATTCATTTACATTGGCGATGCTGCGTCCGTCACCTGAAAGCTCCAGTTGGTATAAGCGTGTATTCTTGAGGGTGGTAAACAGCAAAGAGTTTTTCCATTGTGGAATGGCATCATGGGCATAATAATCCAGACCTGAAGGCGCGATGGTGGGTGTCCACGCTTGCAGCGGCTGCACCACGTTTTGTGCACCACAGAAGGTCTGCTCCGCAGGTGAATCGCAAAAGCCGGCGACGTCGGGCCATCCATAATTCCTTCCTTTTTCAATAATATTGACCTCATCATCAGTGGAAGGGCCGTGCTCAGTGCTGTATAACATATTACGTGCATACACCAATCCCTGCGGATTACGGTGGCCCAGCGACCAGTAAGGATTACCGGAAACGGGATTGTCGGAAGGAATGGTGCCATCGAGGTTGAGGCGAAGGATCTTGCCGGCAGGTGAAGATACATTTTGCGCCAGCGCAGTATTGTTGGCATCGCCGGTGGAGGCGAAAAGTTTATCACCCACGATCACCAGCCGGCTGCCGTTGTGTATGTTGGCTGCCGGAATATTTTCAATCAGGTTCAGCGGCGACTGCAGTGTATTGTTGCCATAAGTATACCGCACAATTTTCTCGCGGTACTGCCCGGCATTGTTATAATTGTAGACAATATATACGTAGGGCTGACTGGAAAATGACGGGTGCAACACCATGCCCATCAGTCCACCTTCTCCCTGGCTTACGACGTCGGGTACGGTGAACAGGGTTGTTCTGTCGCCGGTAGTGGGATTAAAGCGGCTTATACGGCCACCTCTTTCGGTAAACCAGATATGGTTATCCGGTCCCCACAGGATTTCCCAGGGCAGGGTTATTCCCGACAATACCACCGAATCGCGCAGGTCGGCAGGGCCTTGTGGTCCGGGATTGTCATTTTTTTTACAGGAAACAAGCAGGGCGGAAAAAGCCAGTACGGTGATGAGGTGACGCATAGAAGAGGTTGATTTACCTGAGCGGGACCAAAATCATGCCGCTCACCGGCAGAATGACCGCATTTACCGGTTTCTAATTTTATTATGCCGAAAAACAAGCGGGATAAACTCGCAAAAAACCTAATTTTAATGTCAAACCAAAAGTTTCTTATAATATGAAAGGTAAAAACATAGGCTGGCTCGTTGTCCTTGCTATTGTCGTAATCGTTGGATTCATGGGCTGTAATGGCTACAACGGTGTTGTAAAATCTGATGAAACAGTAAAAAAAGCCTGGAACAACGTCAACACGGAATATCAAAAGCGTGCCGACCTGGTAAATCAATTGGTGGCTACCGTTAAAGGTGCTGCGAATTTCGAACAGGAAACATTGACCAAAGTAATTGAGGCGCGCTCCAAAGCCTCATCCATCAATTTGACAGCCGATCAATTGACGCCCGAGAACATGGCGCGTTTCCAACAGGCACAGGGAGAACTCTCCGGAGCCCTCAGCCGTTTGCTGGTAACCGTAGAACGTTATCCCGAGCTAAAAGCAACGGCTAATTTTACACAGTTACAAGGTCAACTTGAAGCAATCGAAAATGAAGTGCGTAATTCTCGTCGCAATTTCAATGAGGCGGTCAATGAGTACAACGTAAAAGTCCGCTCCTTCCCGATGAACATCATGGCTGGCATGTTTGGCTTCAAAGCAAAAGAAGGTTTCAAGGCAGACGAGGGTGCGGAAAAAGCTCCTACAGTAGATTTTAGCAAGTAATGAAGAAGCGTAGTATTTATATAGCCGTTGCCGCTATAGCGGCAGTGCTGATCATATGGCTGGTCACCTCGTACAACGGTCTGGTATCGAAAGAGGAAAACGTAACAAGAACCTGGGCCGATGTGCAGGCTACTTATCAGCGTCGTCTCGATTTGATTCCGCAGCTCGTGAGCACCGTAAAAGGGATGTCGGGTTTTGAAAGCTCTACGCTGATCGAAATCACCGAAGCCCGTTCGCGTGCGTCGCAGGTCATGATCACGGGCACACCCGATTCAGCCGCTTACAGAAAACACCAGGCTTTACAGGATTCGCTGGCCAGCGCTACCAACCGGCTTATAGCACAGGTTGAAAGTTATCCGGAACTAAAGGGTACTGAAGCGTACCGAAAATTGCAGGTGCAACTGGTAGGTACCGAACGCCGTATTCGTGTAGCGCGGCAGGATTTCAACGCAGCCGTTAATGACTACAACATTGCTGTAAGAAGTTTTCCGCGAAACCTGGTGGCCGGCCTTTTTGGTTTCCGTAAAAAAGAAGGTTTTCAAGCCGATATTGGCGCCGATAAGGCAGTCGAAATAAAATTCTGATCCCGTGTTTTCATTTTTTAAACGAAAAAAGAAATTCTTTTCCGACGAGGGACAGCAGCGCATCGTGGAAGCGATCCGCGAAGCTGAACGTCAGACAAGCGGCGAAGTACGTGTGTTTGTGGAATCGCATTGCCGGTTCATGGACGCACTCGACCGCGCGGCGGAAATATTTTTTGGTTTGGAAATGGACCAAACGCAAGACCGGAATGCCGTGCTCGTATACGTGGCGACCGTTGATCACCAGCTCGCCATTTTTGCCGACGAACAGATTCATTTACGCACAGGGCAGGATTACTGGAATACCGAAGTCGGGCAAATGATCGCCGACTTTAATCGTGATGACCTTGCCGAGGGAATCCGGCATTGCGTGCAAGATATCGGTCTTGCATTACGCACCCATTTTCCCTACAATAGAGACACCGACAAGAATGAATTGCCCGACGAAATTGTGTTTGGAAAATAAATAATGAATAAGTTCTTCCTCTTTCTATTTGTGGTGATGACAGCACTGAGGGGCTTTTCCCAGGTCGATCAGGCTGTGCCCGCTGCTCCCGATCCGCCGCGGCTGGTGAATGATTTTACCGGACACACGCTGTCGGCTACGGACAGGGATAAGCTGGAACAAAAACTGGTAAAATTTGATCAGCGTGCCGATGTGCAGATAGCGGTGGTTATCATGGACAGTACTCATGGATACTCCGCCGACGAATTTGCCAGGGCTTTGGGTAATAAATGGGGAGTAGGCGACAAACAAAAAAATAACGGCATAATCGTGTTGGTAACAACCGGTGGCGGCGAAGGCAAACGCGACCTTACGATCCAATTGGGAAAGGCTTATGCAGGCTACCCCGTTAATGAGATACTGAATGAGATCATTGGTGAAATGATCCCCTTATTTAAACAAGCAAAAATGTACGAAGGGCTGGACAAGGGGACAGAGATGATCATGGAGGCCATTGATAAAGTAAATGAAATGACCGGATCATCTTCGCAACATGCTTCTCTGTTTTCAATCGTGCTGAATAAAGCCCGCTGACAATAAGCCGGAAACAACGACATGAAAAAACTTATTTTCTTACTGACGTTCCTCACCCTGGCATTCTCCGGAATGACACAGGTGGAAAACGCCATACCCGGGCGACCCAATCCGCCCAAACTGGTCAACGATTTTACGGGCACCCTAACGCCGGCACAGGCCCAGGAGCTCGAGCGCAAACTCGTGGCCTACGACGATTCCACGTCCAACCAGATTGCCGTGGTCATTGTATCTGATCTGAAAGGATACAGTGCCGAAGATTTTGCGATGGCGATTGGCCGCAAGTGGGGCGTGGGTAATAAAGATTTTAACAACGGTGTGGTACTGCTTGTATCAACCGGCGGTGGCTCCGGCAATCGCGATGTAACCATCCAGGTAGGATATGGGCTGGAAGGTGTCATTACCGACTATGTCAGCCATTCCATCATCGAAACCGAACTGGTCCCGAATTTTAAGGCCGGTAATATCTATCGTGGCCTGGACGAAGGCACAACAGAATTATTCAAAGCCGCTGAAGGGCGTTACAAAGCACCCGAAGGATATGGCAGCCGGGGCAAGGGCAAAGGCGGTATGTCGCCCTTATTAATCATCATCATCGTTATAATCGTTTTGGTGGTGATGGGCATCGGTGGCGGAGGCAACGGCGGATATGTATCGCGTCGCGGTTATACCGGCTGGGGTGGCTGGACCGGTGGCGGCGGCTGGTCAGGTGGTGGAGGCAGCGGCGGCGGTTGGTCCGGCGGTGGCGGCTTCGGCGGATTCGGTGGAGGAGGATTTGGCGGCGGCGGTGCGAGTGGGAAATGGTAAGCTGATTTGAAGATTTGATAATTTGAAAATGATACGGCAAGGTTAATCCTTCAATACATCTATTACATTACCAATCAGAAAAGGCTACTCGAAAGAGCAGCCTTTTCTTTTATCGATCCGTTTTCAAATTATCAAATTATCAAATCATCAAATTAAAAGCCTTTTTTATCTTCTTCCGATAGTTGCGCTTTGATGTAGTCAACCTGCGCTTTCAGACCGGCATCGTTTGGTTGTGCTTCGAGAGCCTTGCTTTTCGAAGCGAGGATGCCCTTGAGCACCATTCCATTGATGTATGGATCCGTTTGCGCACGGTAACTTGCCGGAATCTCCTCGCGGAACTTCACCACGGCGTCAATACCTCTTTTCACTTTGTCGGTATTTTTCAATGCTGCGATATAAGTGGAGATATTACCTACGGCATCAAATTTCTCCTGGATACCCATACTCTCAAAGCCACCGATCACTTCTTCAAACATACTTTCGTCACCTGCTTTCAGAATTTCCGACATCACCGCAGCCTTAAGCGCACCGCGGGATGGCTTTTTATTCAATTCTTTCGCCAGTGCCAGCGCACCTTTCTCATCCACTTTGCTGTAGGCGGACAATGCATAGCCCGCTACTGTGTAAGACGAATCGCTTGTTGCGCTTTTGAAAAGTGAGGTATAAGCAGGATTGTTGTATTCGCCAAGCATGCGGATGGCGCGGGCACGCACGGTTGGTTTTTTCTCTTCTTTGGCCATGCGGGCGATCAGCGGCTCGATATCAGCCTTGATTTTCTCGTTCTTCAGGGTCAGTTTAGATAAGGTAAAGGCGCGGAGCCCTTCATACTTATCAGCCAATGCCGTTTTGAGGAAGGCCACCGCTTTATCATTATCCAGGTATTTCGATGCATAATCGATGGCCTCGCGGCGATCGAGATAAGAACCGGCATATTTATACTGATGAATGAAGTTGTCGAGGGTCTTGTTGTCTTTCTTGGTCCACAACATCACTTTGTCGCCGTCTACGTTGATCAGATCGGGACGTTGGGTGTACCGGATGGTGAACGTATCTTCCAGGTTGTCGGCTAAAACATTGTAACGTGTTTTCTGTGCGCCGTTGTAGACGTCGATAGCGATCGGCAGTTGGAATACTTTGCCGGATTTCTGCGTTTGACGTACGATCACTTTGGCGGTACCTGCGGCGTCATCATATATATAATCGATGTCAACGCTGGGGTTGCCACTGCCGAAATACCATTGGTTAAAGAACCAGTTCAGGTCGCGGCCTGTTACTTCTTCAAAAGCCAGGCGCAACTGGTGTGCTTCACCGGTTTTGAATTTATTGGTAACGAGGAAAAGATTAAGTGATTTAAAGAAAGCTGAATCACCTACATAATTGCGGAGCATATGAAGAATGCGGCCTCCTTTGTTGTAGCTTACCGCGTCAAACATATCTTCTTTATCGCGGTACTGAAAGCGTACGAGGTCTTTTGCACCACTGTTGCTTTGCAGGTAGCCCGACATTTCATCGAGGTTATGCTCATCGGCGTCATCTTTTCCATATTTGTACTCATTCCACAGGTATTCGCTGTAGTTGGCAAATGATTCATTGATGGTAAGATTGCTCCAGCTTTCAGCGGTAACATAGTCGCCGAACCAATGGTGGAACAGTTCGTGTGCAATCGTTCCTTCCCAATGGTTGCCATCCACGAGTTCGCGTGCATCCTGCTGCGCACTTTCCTGGTGCAGGGTAGCCGTGGTATTTTCCATGGCACCGCTCACATAATCGCGGCCGGTGATCTGTGCATATTTTATCCATGGATAATCTACGCCGGTGATTTTTGAAAAGAAGGCGATCATTTCAGGTGTGTGGCCGAAAATGCGACGGGCAACAGGTTCGTATTCCTTCTCTACATAATAGCTTACTTCTTTGCCTTTGTAAGAATCACGGACAACTGCATACTCACCCACGCCCATGAAGAACAGGTAAGGAGCGTGGGGCAGATCCATTTTCCAATAATCCGTGCGCGTACCGTCGGCATTTTTTTTCTGGCTGGTCAGTTTACCATTGCTCAGTGTTACATATTTCGCAGGCACGGTCATATAGATTTCCTGCGTGGTTTTTTGGTTGGGCTTGTCGATGGTAGGGAACCATACGGAGCTGGCTTCGGTTTCACCTTGTGTCCAGATCTGTGTGGGTTTATTCTTCTCTTCACCGCGCGGGTTAACGAAATAAAGTCCTTTGGCATCGGTGATGGCCGCGCTTCCTTCTACTTCGAGTTCGTCGGGCTTGGCTGTATAATCAATATAGATGGTATAGGATTCGCCGCCTTTATAGGTTTTATCCAGCGTAATGAACAGTTGTTTATTGTCGTAGCGGTATTTAAGGTCGCGCAGGGTAGTGCCTTTGGAAAGGGCCACTTTGCGGATATCCATTCCTTTGGCATCGAGTGTCAGCGAGTCGGTAGCATAAAAATGAGGCTTGAGTGTGATCCAGGCCTTACCGTTGAGATAGCTTTTGCTGTAGTCAAACTTCACGTCCAGTTTGGTGTGAACCAGGTCGTTGATACGGGTGGAAGATTCGCGGTAAATCTTTTTCCAACTGGTGTCGGTGTTAGGACGATGCTGTGCGGTGGCCAGCAGCGTAAGGCTGAGCAGCCCTCCTGCCAACAAGAATTTTTTCATTACGTTAATCGTTTAAGCTACAAATATAACCGGTGAAAGCCTTGCCGGAAATGAAAAAGGATGGGTGGCATTTGTATTTAACAACCTCTTATAGTGTTATTTGGATTAATTTTGAAAACAATCAATCTCTCCACAATGAAGCGAGTCGTTCTCTGCCTGGGTCTGGTGTTATGGGTAAGCCTTGTGTCGGCGCAGCGCCGCTGGTTCCTCTATTTACAATCAGAGCAAGAACAGCCTTTCTTTATCAAGATGAATGACCAGGTATACAGTGCCTCTCCGTCCGGTTATCTTATTCTCTCTCAACTGACG